>OGRM01001137.1_pt1 | contig 18232 bp, 15 predicted proteins | sample 1553491 | NCBI WGS metagenome assembly OGRM01 (sample SAMEA2580110, study PRJEB22360) | human gut metagenome | biome: human gut; feature: human-associated habitat; material: faeces | place: Denmark | collected 2008/2010
TTCATAAGGATATTACTGAGATAATTGCGGACGGTTCCTTCCGATAGGAAGAGCTGCTCTGCAATTTCTTTGTTATTCAGACCATCGGCAATCAGCCGGATCAGTTCAAATTCTTTTTCTGTCAGATTGTAGGACGGATAATCAAAACGATCTTCAGCCTGTAACAGGGTAGGGATCTTGTTCATGATCTCATTTCCAAAAACAGTTTGTCCGTTGTGTACGGCGGTGATCGCAGATGCAACGGTCTCAAAATCCTGTTTTAAGATGTAACCCTTTGCACCGATCCGAATGGCTTTGATGATATAGGCATCATCGGCAAAGGTAGTAAGTAACAGAATCTTTGCATCAGGGTGGCTGGCAATGATTTCTTTCGATGCAGTCAGTCCGTCCATGCCCTCCATACGGATATCCATTAACAGGACATCAGGGATGTAAGTATCATACAGGGAGATGGCGTCGTGACCATTTGCTCCGGTCGCAAGTACAGTAATATCTGAGTAGGATTCTAATATGATCTTTAAAGATGCACTGACAAATGCATCATCATCAACAATTATAATATTCATGCAGTTCTATCTCCTTTTTGTGTATGCTTTGGAATACTGACAAACAGGCGGAATCCGGAATTGGTTGTGATCTGTAAAGTACCGGATAAGGATTGGACTCGTTCCCGGATGTTGGTAAGTCCGATACCAGGGGTGTCTGTAAGGTGAATGTCTGTTCCATTGTCATGAATCGTCAACTGATAGAACCCCGGATGTTCCCGGATCAGAATCGAGAGCTGATCGCCGTTACTGTGCTTTACAGCATTTGTGATCGCTTCTTTGGCAATACTGATAAGACAGTACTTGATATCCTTTGGAACAATGTTGCTCATATCATATTCAAATGAAGTATGAAAGCCTGTTATATCATTTAACATATCCTGAATGGCAGCTTCCGTATCAATGGATTCATCGTGAAGGTCGTGAACACTTGATCGTATACTGTTCATGGCAGTATCCAGCGTAGTGCGGAGATCAGAAAGCGGATTTGTAAGGATCGGTTCTTTGTTGATCGTCTGGATTGCACCAACCTGGAGAATGGATCTGGTGAGCATGTGACCGACATTATCATGGATTTCTCTGGCGATACGATTTCTCTCTTTCAGGGTTGCAGTATAGATCCTGTTATCCTGTTCCTTCCGGATCATACGGATTCGTTCTTTTGCCAGAAGTTCATTTGTCTCTGATGTATCTGTAAGGTGCTTCATCTGTTGATGAAGGGTGGCAAGCTCTGTGGTCAGACATCCGTATAACATGCTGCACAGGCAGAGAACACATATTAAAAGAAGTGTTTCTACAGAAAATTTTGTTGTAGCCAGAATGATAGCAAGGATCCCGATGGGAGCAGTATAACAGACCGGCCGTCTGTTCAGATAGAAGCAGAAAAGCGGAAGAAATACAACAAGTTCAGGAATCATACAGCACAGAATAAATATGCCTGCATGGATAAGAGTCAGAGCTGCAGGTGAGAGTCTGTCGGCAATCAGTATTGTGCCAAAGGCAAGGATGATCGCAAGCAGGATATATATTACGCTGTGCGTGGATATCGAAAAAGTGTGAATACACATAATACAGCATATTACAAATATAAGCAGTCGTGTCAGGATTTGCTTCATAACTTCCCCTTGTATATAGATAGGTCACGCGGATGTCAGGTAATTGCGTGAACCGGATCGGATTCATAAGTGACGATATTAGTATACCTGTTGAAAAATACAGCGTCAATTGACTAAAGATGAAAAACTCCGGATTTTAAAAGAATGTGACAAATGTCATATTACGGATGTGAAGATTGGCACTGAACAGAATTATACTGGTATGATAGAATGACAGCATAACATGGAACATATGCGATGGGTTTCAGACGCGATGCTGGAAGAAACAATAGCATCCGAATAGAAAATGAGTGAGGAGACAGTTATGGAATATGCGATTGAGGTAAAAGATCTGGTGAAACGATATAAAGATTTTGTAGCATTATCACACTTTGATCTGGAGGTGAAAGAGGGCGAGATCTTCGGTCTGCTTGGACCGAATGGGTCGGGCAAGACGACGACGATCAACTGTATCTTGTCGTTGCTTACATACGATCAGGGCGATGTCCGGGTATTTGGTAAGAAGATGACATCGACAAGCTACGATCTGAAACGGGAGATCGGTGTTGTAATGCAGAATGTGGCTGTATTTGATGAAATGACGGTATATGAGAATATCGATTATTTCTGTGGGCTGTATATCAGGGATAAAGAGACAAGAAAACAGTATGTAGAGGATGCCATTGCATTTGTCGAGCTTCAGGACTATAAGAAGTTCCTGCCGAAAAAGCTGTCAGGAGGACTTCTCAGACGATTAAATATTGCATGTGGAATTGCACACAAACCAAAGCTGATTATTTTGGACGAACCAACCGTTGCGGTTGACCCACAGAGCCGAAATCAAATTTTAGAGGGCATCCAAAAGCTGAACGCAAACGGTGCGACAATTATTTACACCTCGCATTATATGGAGGAAGTTGAGCAGATTTGTACACGCATTGCGATTATGGATCAGGGAAAGAAAATCGCAGAGGGAACAAAGGAAGAACTCAAGCAGATTATTAAGAATACGGAAACAATTACCATTGAAGTGCCCCTGCTGCCGGAAAGCGTTTTGCAATCTATAAAGGCGTTGGAACACGTTTATCAGGCAACTTATGAGCAGGAAGAATTAAAAGTTTACTGTTCTGGCGGTATGCATAATCTGGTTGATGTTCTGCACATTTTACAGGAGCAGCAAGTTGCAATTGGTCGAGTTTATACGACCCTGCCGACTTTGAATGATGTCTTTCTGGAAATTACCGGAAAAGCATTACGAGATCAGGAGGGATAAAGCAATGTTCTGGCATAATTTAAAATATGAGGTGTTGAGCGGCTTGCGGGTAAAAGATGTATTATTCTGGTTGATTCTGTTTCCCATCGTCCTTGCAACATTTTTCAAAATCGCATTCGGGAGTATCTACGAAAAAACAACGCTCTTCTCGACCATTCCCGTGGCAGTGGTCGAAACAACGGAACAGCCAGTCTTGCACACAGTATTAGACAATCTGGAATCCGAGAAAGAACCGCTGTTTGCAGTGACTTATACCGACGAACAGACCGCATTATCCTTGCTGAAAGAACAAAAAGTGGATGGCATTCTTTATGCTGGGGAAACCTTGTCGCTCAGTTTTTCCGAAAACGGCGTGGAACAAACCATCATCAAATCCTTTGCAGAACAATATCAGATTCAAAAGGCAGTGATTCAGCAGACGATGCAGACCGCTCCGGAAAAAATGGAAGCAGTGATTGCCGCTTTGAATGATACTGTAGTGGGCAATCAAAAAATTTCTATGACTTCCGGTAACGCCGATCCAACCACCAACTATTTTTATAATCTGCTTGCAATGGTGGCAATGTTCGGCTCTTTAGCAGGTATGCATATTGTCATTAACGGACAGGGCAATCTTTCCGCACTGGGTGCAAGAAAATGCTGTTCTCCAACACCAAAACTGGTGAGTCTGTTGGCAAGCTTAGTTGGCAGCTATATTTTGCAGGCTGTCTGCATGAGCATTGCAGTTACTTATTTGGTATTTGTATTAAAGGTGCAGTTTGTCGGAAACATTGGTTTGATTTATCTTTCTGCGATTCTCAGCGGACTGTTTGGGATTTCTTTTGGGTTTTTGATTGGTTCGTTCGGAACGCTGCAACAGGGGGCAAAAACTGGAATTGCAATGACATTTTCGATGCTGAGTTGTTTTTGCAGCGGCTTAATGGCATCTGGCATTCGTCCATATCTGGCAGAACACGTTCCGCTGTTTCATTCCATCAATCCAGCATCCTTGATTTGTGATTTATTTTATTGCCTGAATATGGACGGCAATTATCAACGGTATCTGGTGAAATTGGGGACGATTTTAGGAATGTCGGTGCTCTGTACGATGATTGGATTTTTACTGACAAGGAGGCGGAAATATGCAAGTCTTTAAAGCGTTTTTGCGGATTCTGCGAAAAAAGCTGTTAACTGCAATGATTTGGGTGGTTGTGTTTTTGATTATCGCAGTTGGTGTGACCACGAACAACAGTAGTCCCTTTTCCTTTACAGAAAATCAATTTAATATCTGCGTATTTGATGAAGATCAGACTCCTGAAAGTCAAGCACTGGTTTCCTATTTGGGAAAGCATCATAACCTCGTTTCTGTTAAGCAGGAGCAGGATACCATTTTAGATATGCTCTATGATGAACGAATTGACTATGCCATGACGATTGCAAAAGGCTATGCAGAAAATTTGCAAGCTGGCAAGACGGATACGCTATTCACCCATTATTATTTAGATGACCGCTATGCAAATACCTTATTGGACAGTACACTTTCTGAATATGTAAAAACTGTATTGGCATATGAAACAAGCGGATTATCCTGTATGGATGCGATTTCATCGGCAGAAGCGGTGCTTTCTGAGAAAATTTCTGTGAACAGCGACCCGTTTGCAGAAACAGCGAATCCAGCTTCCCACAATGAAAATTTCAGCTATTATTTTCAGTATCTGCCCTATATTTTCGTGTCTGTGTTAATTGCAGCACTTTCTCCTACCTTGATTGCACTGCAAAAGCGAGATATTCGCAACCGGACAAACTGTTCTTGCTTATCTTCCAGTTCGCAGACACTGCAAATGCTGCTGGGCAGCGGATTATTTGTGCTGTTTGTCTGGTTGATTTTTATGGTTGCAGCACTCTGGTTCAATGGCGGTATGTTTACCGGAAAGTTTTGGTATGCGATATTAAACAGCTTTGTATTTTTACTGGTAGCCGCAGCCAATTTAGGGCACCGAAAAAGGGTGGCATTTTGTTGTCAGCAGCAGCCCCCAGTGATACGGTTTTGAATGTTTGGAATCAAGTCATCGGCTTGGGCATGAGCTTTTTGTGTGGGATTTTTGTTCCGCAGTCGATGTTAAGTGATGGCGTTTTAAAAGCAGGACAGTTTTTACCGGCATATTGGTATGTTCGGGCAAATAATATGCTGTTTGGAATTTCCGGTGAAGTATTTCAAACACGGACATTTCTCCAGTATCTTGGCGTAGAATGCCTGTTTGCAGTGGCATTGTTTGCGTTGATTTTTGCCGTGCAGAAAGCCAAACATGACCGTTCCAATATTTAAATCTCAACATATAAAAAATCAGGAAAAGGATGCTCCAGCAGCATCCTTTTTTGTTTCTAAAAAGTGCTTGACCCTATCCTCAAAATGTGCTATACTTTATTAAGATTCATTATCAGGAACAATTCCGTGTTTGTACCAATCAGGAGGGCTTTATCATGAAAGAACAGAAAATTGCAGATGGTATTGTGTATATTGGCGTGAACGACCGAACTATTGACTTATTTGAAAGTCAATATGTCGTTCCGAATGGTGTTTCGTATAATTCTTATTGTATTTTAGATGAAAAAATTGCCATCATGGATACCGTTGATTATCGGATGTCTGGCGAATGGCTGATGAATTTGGACGCTGTTTTGCAGGGGAAAGTACCGGATTACTTGATTATTTCCCATTTAGAGCCAGACCATGCCGGTACGATTGCAGAATTTGTTGCACAGTATCCGCAGGTTACACTCGTCGGCAATGCAAAAACATTTGCAATGCTGCCGAACTTTTTTGATTTGAAAGACCAGCCAAAGTTGACCGTTGCAGAGGGAGATACACTTTCTCTTGGTGCACATACGTTACAATTCTTTATGGCACCAATGGTGCACTGGCCAGAAGTTATGGTAGAATACGAGCAGAAAGAAAAGATTCTGTTTTCTGCGGATGGCTTTGGAAAATTTGGTGCATTGGATACAGAAGAACCGTGGGATGAAGAGGCACGCCGATACTATTATAATATTGTTGGGAAATATGGTGCACCGGTGCAGGCATTGCTGAAAAAAGCTGCAAAGTTGAATATTGCAAAAATCTGCCCACTGCATGGCCCAGTTCTGACAGAAGATTTAGGGCACTATCTGGAAAAATACAACCTTTGGAGTACTTACCAACCAGAAGAACACGGCGTTTTGATTGCTCATGCGTCTATTCATGGAAATACCGCAAAAGCAGCAGAATTGTTAGCAGATTTGCTGCTGCGAGAGGGCGAAACTGTTGCCGTTGTGGATTTGGCACGGGATGACATGGCGGAAGCTGTTGCAAATGCCTTTCAATATGACCGGATGGTCTTGGCAGCAGCCAGCTATGATGGCGGATTGTTCCCACCAATGGAAGAATTTTTACTGCACTTGAAGGCAAAGTCTTTCCAGAATCGAACCGTTGCTCTGATTGAGAATGGTTCTTGGGCACCGTGTGCAAAAAAGTGCATGGCAAATGTTTTGAATGAAATGAAAAAGATTACAGTTTTGGAACAGGCTGTTACAATTCGTTCCACTATAAAACCAGAAACAGAATCGCAGCTGCAAGCTTTGGCAGAAGCCATTCGGAAGGCATAACGAATGCAGGTACAGGAAATTTTACAGCAGCTGGATACACTTCTGAAAAATAGCTGTCTGCAAGAAGCAGATGTATTTTTAAAGAAACAGATTGCAGTGGCAGAGCAGGCAGAAGATTGGGAAACCGCTTTGACTCTCTATAATGAACAAATCGGATTTTTTCGAGATTGCGGACGGTTTCCGGAATCGCTTGCAGTTGGAGAAAAAGCCTTGGAATGTGTGGAAAAGCTGCATCTAAAACAGACAATAGCTCATGCAACCACGCTGCTGAATGTTGCCAATGCACAGCGAGCAGCTGGTATGCAGAAAGCTGCTCTGAACAGTTATCAGCAAGTGAAACAGCTTTATGATGCATTGCTTTCGCCAACAGATGGCAGAGTTGCAAGCTATTACAACAATTTAAGTTTGCTGTATCAAGAAATGGGCGACTGGGAAGCCTCTTGTACGGCACTGGAACAAGCATTGCAAATTGTTACGCAGCAACCCGGTCAAGAGGGACGAGTTGCTATCTCTAAGACCAACTTGGCAAGTTCTTTGCTGCATTTGCATCGGGTACAGGATGCTTTGCCGTTGTTGAAATCTGCATTGTCTTTTTTTACTGGACTAAGTCCCTCTGATTTTCACTATTCTGCTGCGTTGGCAGCAATGGCAGATGCACAATATCAGCTGCAAGACTATGAACAGGCAGTGTGGTATTACGAAGCCGCCCTTTCAGAAATGGAACTGCATATGGGACGAGGGGCTGCCTATCAGATTGTGCAGGAAAATGCAGACCATGCTTATGAAAAGTTAGGCGGGAAGCCAATTAGAAAAGGATTGGAACTTTGCCAGCAATACTATGAAACCTTTGGAAAGCCAATGTTGCAGCGAAAGTTTCCCGATATTTGGGAGCAACTGACCGTTGGACTTGCTGGAGAAGGTTCAGAATGCTTCGGCTATGATGATGCCTATTCGCAAGACCATGATTTCGGAGCAGGATTTTGTATCTGGGTGCCAGATGAGATGGCAGAAGCAAAAATTACAGCGTTGCAGCAGGCATATAATCTCCTACCGAAAACATATTGTGGCATTACCAGAAAAACAATGCCTCAAGGCGAGCATCGGGTTGGTGTTTGCCGGACATCTGATTTTTATCAGCGATTGCTCGGCGTTCCGGGTGTTCCAAAGACGGAACAAGAGTGGCTGCAAATCGAAGAAGCACAGCTTGCTGCTGCAACGAATGGTGTTCTTTTCAAGGATAGCAATCAGGCGTTTTCTAAAATTCGCAACCGATTGCAGCAAGGTTATCCAGAAGCTGTTCGACTGCGGAGATTGGCTCAGGAAACTGCATGGATGGCACAGCGTGGGCAGTATAATGTTCCACGGCTTTTGCAGCGGAATGACAAGTTGACAACGATGCTTGCCTTTTCGCATTTTGCAGAAAGTGCAATGCGGGCGGCTCATCTCTGTGCACGGAGCTATGCACCTTATTATAAATGGCTGCTGCACAGTACGGAACAACTGCCGCAAGGAGCAGAACTTGCAGCATTGCTGCAAAAAAGTACAACACTGCCCATGAAACAATGGGAAACGGCAATCATTGCCCCTGTTTGTGCAATCATTGCAAAACAGATGAAAGAACAGGGCATTTCCACACAGGAGGAATCCTATATGCAAGTACACGCAGAAGCAGCTGCACAGCAAGCGGCTTTGCTGGAACAAAAAGAAGCATTGGTTGAAAAAATTGTCCGGCTGGAATTTTCAGAGTTTGACAAGGTGAAAAACGAAGGCGTTCGGGCAGGTTGTCAGGACGACTGGGAAACCTTTTCGATTATGCGAAAAAGTCAGTATCTCACATGGGAATTGCCTATGCTGGAACAATATTGGGCTGAATTGCAGAATGCCAGTCAGCGTGGTTGGAATCTGTTGACGGAAAAATATGCCCGAATGATGGCATCGACTGCCCCAGAAGCCTATGCGGCTCTGAAAAAAGAACTTCCGCCCGTTTCAGAACAAAAGCAAGCACTTTGTGAGGCAATTGTTTCAATTCAAGTGAGTTGGATGGAAGATTTTGCAAAGCAGTATCCCAATCTTGCTGGGCAGGCACGCAAGATTCACACATCAGAAGATACCGAATGGCAGACATCCTATGAAACATATCTCAGGGGAGAACTGCTGACATATTCGGAAGACCTGCTGCAAGCATATGGAGCATGGATTGTAAAACTTTATCGAGCAGGAAAAAATCTGGCGGAACAGATTATGACCAACACCATCCATTTTTATCAATATTCATCGTTGGAAGCAGCAGAAAAACAGGTACAAAAATAAGACTTTACAACTGCAATCATTTGTTGCAGGATGGAAAAAGTCCAGCAGATTCGCTGGGCTTTTTCCCATTTTTTTATTTGAAACGAAGGAGGTATTTTACCCATGCATACTGCAAAGAAACAATATGAAATGGATATGTGCAGCGGTTCAATTTTAAAGAAAATGCTGCTATTTACACTGCCATTGATGCTATCCAGTATTCTACAATTGCTTTTCAATGCAGCCGATATTGTGGTAGTCGGAAAATTTGCCGGGGATAATGCATTGGCAGCAGTTGGCTCGAATACCGCACTGATTAACTTGTTGACGAATTTATTTGTCGGGTTTTCAATTGGTGCAAATGTTACAGCAGCCCGACATTATGGGGCAAAATGTGAAAAAGACTTGGAAGAAACCGTTCACACTTCCATTGCAATGAGTTTTGCAAGCGGTCTTTTGCTGATGATTGTCGGCTTGATTGGAGCAAAACAATTTTTGATTTGGATGCAGACACCGGAAGAAGTGTTACCGCTGGCAACGCTCTATCTGCATATTTATTTTATCGGGATGATTCCCAACATGGTCTATAACTTTGGCAGTGCCTTGCTGCGTTCCGTAGGAGATACTCGCCGACCGCTATATTACTTGACCTTTGCCGGTTGTGTAAATGTTGTTTTGAATTTGCTGACTGTCATTGTTCTGCATCTGGATGTTGCCGGGGTTGCCATTGCCACTGTGATTTCAGAAACGATTTCTGCCGTTTTGGTTTTACGCTGTATGTGTAAGGAACAAGGGGCAATGCATTTGCAGTGGAGCAAACTGCGGATTCACCGTGGAAAGATGCTGCAAATCATGAAAATCGGGATTCCAGCAGGGTTTCAGGGCGTTGTATTTGCTCTTTCCAATGTTGTCATTCAATCGTCTGTCAATTTGTTCGGAAATATTGTGGTAGCCGGAAATTCAGCTGCTGCAAATATTGAAGGCTTTGTTTACATGGCAATGAATGCTTTTTATCAGGCAACGATTTCCTTTACCAGCCAGAATTATGGTGCAGGAAAATATAACCGCATCAATCGGATTTTATTGACAGGGCAAGGCTGTGTCATTGTTGTTGGGCTTGTATTGGGAAATCTTGCGGTTTTGTTTGGGCATCAGTTACTTCATATTTATTCTAGTAATCCCGATGTCATTGCAGCCGGAATGGTGCGTTTGCATATTATCTCTGCAACGTATGCCCTATGTGGGATTATGGATGTTATGGTCGGAGCGTTGCGTGGCTTGAATTATTCTGTTTTACCGATGGTGGTTTCCTTGGTGGGAGCTTGTGGGCTGCGGTTGGTTTGGATTGCAACCGTCTTTCAGATGCCGGAATTTCATACTGTGCAAGTCGTATATCTGTCTTATCCGATTACTTGGATTATCACACTATCAACGCATATTCTCTGTTACTGTATCATCAAGCGGCGGCTGACGAAAAAACTTGCTTTGCAACCAGCTGTCAATTGAGAAAGCAAGAACCTTTTTACAGCTGTTGGAATACAATACAGTAAAACCATGGAATAGGAGGCACACGCCATGAAAATTGTAGTGGTGAAAACACCCAAACTGTTAACCGGAATTTTTCGGTTGGTTTTTAAAGTGAAACGGGCAGAACCAGAGTCCGACAGCTGAATAGAAACGAACATAGAGAAAAAACACTGTGGTCAATTTGACCATAGTGTTTTTCTTTTCACATCAAAAAACATTTCAATATGCCGGAAGTATCGGGAATTTTGACGGTTTCCTAACAAATTATTTTATCTTGGACATACTTTCTTGCTTGATTTTTGGGACTTCGTTTGCTAAACTGTATGGTGGTTAGTTTGCACTAATGAAAAAAGGAGAATGATTGTTATGCTGCGAAAATGGATGCTTGCCCTCTGTTTTTGTTTGGGAATTTTAGGTTGCGGCTGCTCAGAAACGACTTCTGATGAATCCAGTACCGCCAGTTCGGAAGCGGTTACTGCAACTACACAATCTGCGGATGAAAAAACAACTCGGGATTTGTTTGCAATGGATACTTACATGACGTTAACTGCCTACGGAAATCATGCAGAGGCAGGCATTTCCGCAGCAGAAGCCCGTATTCAAGATTTAGATGCCCGACTTTCTACAGGAAACAGCGATAGTGAGATTGCAAAGTTAAATGCAACGGGTTCTGGAACGCTGTCCAGCGATACCAGTGCGATTTTGCAGGAGGCAATCACATTGTATCAGGATACAGATGGGGCGTTCAATCCGTTGATGTATCCGATTATGCAGGCATGGGGATTTCCAACCCATGAATATCGTGTGCCGGAGGATTCAGAGATTCAGTCTCTGTTGCAGTTAACAGACCCATCCAAGATGCAGTTTTCAGCAGAAACGGGAGCAGTTTCTTTTTCTGTTTCCGGAATGGAACTGGATTTAGGTGGCATTGCAAAGGGGTATACTTCTTCTGCGGTGATGGATTGTTTCCGTTCCAACGGTGTTACCAGTGGAATGGTCAGCTTGGGCGGAAATGTACAGACGATTGGAACAAAACCGGATGGTAGCCTTTGGAAAGTGGCAATTCAGAACCCAACTGCTGCGGAAGATGCGGATTTTCTTGGCATTTTAGAAACAAAAGACTGTGCTGTGATTACATCGGGTGGGTACGAACGCTATTTTGAAGAAAATGGTGTACGGTATCATCATATCATGGATCCTGCAACTGGAAAACCAGCAGAAAGCGACTTGATTTCAGTGACCATTGTCAGTGAAAATGGAACATTGGCGGATGGACTTTCTACCGCTTTGTTTGTAATGGGATTGGATAAAGCAATTGCCTATTGGCAGGCACACGCTTCAGAATTTGATGCAGTTCTTTGCACAGAAGACGAAACATTGTATGTCACAGAGGGCATTCAGGACGCTTTTTCCGCCAATTATCCATGTGAAATCATACAACAGAAGGGAGTAGAATCATAATGCAGGGGAAACATACACCTTGGGCATCGCTGTTTGGATTTTTACCAGCAGCAATTTTGGCAGCATTTGTAACCATATCGCTGCACAATTATACTGCACCGATTTTCTCGGCAGAACAGGAAGAGACAGCGGTTTCTACGCAGGAAATCACTGCGAATGGGAAAAAATCCAGTTCTAAAACGGCAGCTGTTACAACAAAGGCAGCTCCAACGGTAGAGCCATTGGCAGAACAGACCGGCGGTTATAAAGATGGAACGTATACAGGTTCTGGAACGGGCTTTTCTGGGTTAATTACGGTACAGGTTGTCATTGAGGGCGGAAAGATTACCGATATTACCATTGTCAGCACAACCGATGACAGCCCGTATATTGACAATGCTTCCGCTTTGCTGAAAACCATTATTGCAACCCAGAGCACCAATGTAGATACGGTTTCCGGTGCAACCTACAGTTCTGTTGGGTTAATCTCTGCTGTTCGGGATGCGTTGCAAAAGGCTGGCGGCAGCAGTGCAGGGGATTCGGCTCTCCCGACGTTAGCTGCAACTAACAGCAATGCATCTGGAGATGCTCCCTCTATTTCTGCTGTTTCGGAGCCGTCTTCTTATCGGGATGGAACATACGTCGGAACAGGCAGTGGATTTGCCGGAGCAATTACCGTACAAGTTACTGTGTCTGACGGAAAAATTTCGGATATATCTGTATTGAGTGCCAGCGATGACAGTCCTTATCTGGACAATGCCATGTCTTTACTGAATCATATCATTGCATCGAATAGCACCAATGTGGATACCGTTTCGGGTGCAACCTTTAGTTCCGTGGGATTGATTGAAGCGGTTCGGAATGCGTTGGCAAATGCCGGAGCAGATAGCGGAAACAATGCAGAAGAAACCACGCCTGTGGAAGTGCCGAAAGGCAGATTCCCGTATCCAGATGGCGTTTACATAGGCAGTGGGGAAGGATACCGAGGCGAAACCAATGTAGCTGTTTCATTGAAAGATGGAACAATTGATAATATTATGGTCATGAACACAGAAGATGATGCTGCTTATTTCAAGCGGGCAGAATCGTTGCTGAAACAGGTATTACAGCAGCAGACAACGGATTTGGATGCCATCAGTGGGGCAACTTTTAGTTCAGAGGGCATTTTAGAGGCGATTGCTGACGCATTGGAGCAGGCAAAGCAAGCCAATTCCGGCAATCAGACCACAACAGTGACCACAGTCCCAGTAGAAACCACCACCACAACGGTTGCAACAACAAAGCTGACAGAAACGACAGAATTGACGCCATCTTTATATATAGATGGGGAATATATCGGCTCTGCGGTTTGTTACCCCGATGAGGATGAAGACTTTTTGCCCTATGATTTGACCGTCAAGGTTTGCATTGAGAATGACCAGATTACTGCAATTACAGATGTAGAAGGATTTGGTGCAGATTATGATTCTGCCAATGATTGGTATATTGACCGGGCATTAAACGGAACAAAGAAAATTTCCGGCATTGCTGCACAGATTTTAGCAGCACAGACAACGGATGTAGATGCAGTTTCTGGTGCAACTTGTTCTTCAGATGCAATATTAACTGCTGTACAGGATGCGTTGCAGCAGGCATTACGGGAGGGATAAGCGGATGCAATTCTGGATAAAATTATGCAATTGTGTGTTCGTGGTTGGGTTGCTGTGTGGCTATCAGGCAATTCAAAATCACCGTACACAGGAGGAAGAGATTGCAAAGCTGGAAGCACAGCTACAGCAGCAAGCTATAGCTGCGGAAGATACAGAAACTGTGGATTCTCCCTATCAAGACGGCATTTATGAGGGGGAAGCACAGGGTTACGGCGGAACAGTTGCTGTAGAATTGACCATTGAAAACGGAAAGTTTACAGATTTGACCGTTGTTTCAGCGGAAAAAGAAGATGCTGCTTATTTCGATGCAGCAAGCAGCTTGCTGGATACGATTCTAGAAGAGCAGTCCACAGATGTAGACACTGTGAGCGGTGCAACCTTTAGTTCAAATGGGATTATTCATGCGACAGAAGACGCATTGAGAAAGGCGGAGAAATCAGAATGAAGAAAAAAACCATTCCAGCAAAAAAGCTGCACGCTTACATTCGAGCAGCGATTCAAGTCGTGTTTTTTATATGTTTCCCATCTGCCTTTACCACTGCTTTTTCTGCAATTAAAAGCATTTTTACACAGATTGGCAGTCAAGCACCGATTGTATGGAGTTCGTTCCTGACAGTCTGCTTGGCACTCTGTGCCTTTACAATTGTATTTGGACGGTTTTTCTGTGGTTATGCCTGTGCATTTGGTTCATTGGGCGATGCCGTTCGAAGTCTTTATGTTTTCCTCTGCAAAAAATGCAAGAAGAAGCCGATTACTTGGAAACCGAAAAAATTGCCACTGCATTTCCTGAAATACGGCATTTTGTTGGTTGTAGGATGTCTTTGCTTTACAGGTGTATACAGCGATTTAAAGGGCTGGAATCCGTGGGATGTCTTTTCCATGCTGCGAGCAGGAAATATTCATCTGGGCGGTTATTGGCTCGGTATCCTCTTATTCGCTGGCATTCTTGTAGGCATGGCACTTTGTGAGCGGTTTTTCTGCCGGTTTTTGTGCCCGATGGGAGCAGTATTTTCACTATTGCCCATGCTGCCATTGTTCTCTGTCCGGAGAAAGCAGGAACAATGTGCAAAAGGGTGTTCTGCTTGTACACGCTGCTGTCCGGCAGATTTAACCCTTCTGGAAGCAGGCAGCTGGTCTGTAAATGGTGAGTGTTTTCAGTGTCAAAAATGCGTGGATATTTGCCCGAAGAAGAATGCACACAGCGGAATTGGTAAGCTGAGAGGTAACGAAATCTGGTTTACCATCTTGCGTGCAGTTGTTTTGGGTGTAGTGTTGGTATTAGCAGGTATTTAAAAGACCAATCATTATAATTCCAATCAGTTTTTTAGTCGTTCGTTTCACAGCTTTTGTGAAAAAGGGAGAAGAATGGAAAACTGCTTGACTTTTTACAGTTCACATGATATACTGCATATGATTCGAATTGTCGACTACAAAGCAGAAAGTTAGTGGGTGCTAATGACAAAAAGACCAATTCAAAAACAGCAGATTCTTGTAATTGGCATATTTCTTTTTCTGTTGCTGGCAGGAATTTTGGGCAGTTATTTTGTGCTGCATCGTTCGATTCCGCATCGAGTTGTTGTAATTTCTCAGGATGGAAAAGAAGTGCAGCGAATTGCAATGGATACGGTAAAAAATCCTCATGTCATTGAAATTACGGGTAAAGATGGTGCATGGAATCGAGTTTGGATTTCGGAAGACTGTGTAAAGATGGAATCGGCAAGCTGTCCAGATGGGCTTTGTGTGCATCAGGGAGCGATTTCAGACGGGCTGTTGCCCATTGTCTGCCTGCCGAATAAAGTACAGATTCAAATTGTTGAGGATAACGAAGACTCATCAGAAACGGAGGAATTTGATGCAAAAGTCGGTTAAACATCTGGTAACACTTGCTATGTTTACGACCATGGCACTGGTGATTTTCGTTGTAGAAGCACAGATTCCCGTTCCTGTTCCGATTCCGGGCATCAAGCTGGGGCTTGCAAATATTATTACACTATTTGTCTTGCAAAAATATCGGGTGCGAGATGCATTTGCAGTTTTAGTTCTGCGGATTTTCTTAGGGTCATTATTTACCGGAACACTGGTCAGCTGCTTGTATTCATTGAGTGGCGGCTTGTTGTGTCTGATTGGCATGGCATTGTTGTGCCGATTGTTACAGAATCGGTATTTGTGGTTTGTCAGTGTTTGCGGTGCGATTCTGCACAACATCGGACAAATTTTTGCAGCCATGTTGGTGATGCAGACCACACAGGTAATCTGGTACTTGCCATTCTTATTGATTAGTGGCTGTGTGACGGGGTTGTTTACTGGATTGGCAGCAACTTATCTGATTCGGCACTGGAAGCGAACCGAATCTGCAAAGCAGAAAAAGAACGAAACAAAGACGATTTCAGCGGAACATCTTGCCTAAAGGCAATCCGCTGAACCGTTTCTTTTTTCAAGAATGGGTTAGTGTTCAATAACCAATGGAATTGTTGAGGAAACTGAAAAAATGCAAAAAAATGTTACCATTTAGTTAGCGAATACTAACTTTTTAAGTAGCATAGTTTGCCTGCTGTGGTAGGTTGCTATAGATTGATATTTTATGGAGGGTACTTATGAGAAAGCACACACACATTCAAATTGCCAGTGCTGCAATGGCGACACTTTTGGCAGCAACACAAATTGCAATGCCATTTCCGGCAATTGCAGCAGACGAGGATTATGTATATTGTGCAGCCGCATTGAGCTGGGCAGAATACTGGGAACAGGAAGGCGTTTTCCTGAGCGACGATGCCAATGGCGATTGGGCAGCTGCTTCTACGGGTCAGGATACCAGAGGCGAATCTGACTTGGGTGCATATGATACAGTTACTCGTGCAACCAGCAATCATGGTTTACACCGTGGCAGCTATCAGTGCACTGTAAAAGTTTATGACACCGATGGCAATGCGTATGATTACACCGGAAAAGGCAATGGGGAATCTGTTGACGTTGTAAAGGGCGACAATGGCACGATGATTACTGTCGATGGAAAAGAAGTTGGGACTTATGACCATTCTATGATTTTAGGGCCGAAATATGTTCCGGTTGCTGTTCCGGCATCTCTGTATGATGATTTCAAGCAGAAATACAGTGTTCTGGAAAACGGCGATAGCATGGTTGGCGGTTACACCGAAAAGAATTTAGTGGCAATCAATGAAACTGTAGATGTAAGTGCCGACACAGACGGTTTAAAGACCGTTTCTCAGAACGAAGATGGCACTTACACATTCTCAAAGCGTGCAGAAACCAATGTGGGTAAAACAGTAGATGAAAGTGCAATTGAAATTTCTGATGTGAAGTACAAGTCAGGATATGGCGATTTCCTGCGGGTAGATATTGGCGGTGACTACGGCGATTTGGGTGCACATATGTATGCCGTTCGTTGGGATTACTATGGCGATCAGGATACTGTTCTGGCTTCCTATGGTACAAAGTTTGCAGCAGATAACTGGATGCACAAGTCTATGGGCATTCAGCTGGGTCTGACAAAGAGCTTGCGTTGCCAGTTGCCGACTGGTTATGAAAGCGGTGCAGGCAAATGGAATGTTACTGTTTATGCAACGGGCTATCAGGATTTCACCTTTACCATTGAAGCTGCTCCGACTGAATATGTGTATGGTACAATGGATATTTCGTATGCAGATTACTACTATGGTGAACTGGGCAACAAGACCAACACCACAGACGGCACAATTTCCTATACAGCAGATTTGGCTGGCGATGCTGGTATGCGTGCAGAAAATACATATGATGCAGTAACTTCTGCAACTCAGACAAAGTGGACAAAGCAGGCAGGTACTTATACTTCCGAAGCAAATGAAAACGGCGGTGGTCAGATTCTGGGCGTTAAGGGCGTAGAAGTTGCCATTGAAAAGAACCTGTATAACAGTCTGTTGGCAGACAAAGAAAGCGGAACTACTTCTGGCACACTGGGCAGCCTGTTTGATTCCTTTACTGTAAACGAAGACCAGAACGAACCGCAGGCTTACAAGGAATTGTATGCAGACGGTACGCTTTCTGCAACCGTTGCCCAGAAGGCAGAAGTTGACTTGAGCGATGTAACACCGAGCGTTAGCACCGACACTAAATATGGCGACTATGAAATTGATATGACAGGCTTGGATTTGGGTGATGATACCGTTTATGGTGCAGTCGTAACCATGAAGGATGGAAAGCAGTATGGTATGCTGCATCTGGAAAACATCTGGAAAGGCGGTAAGAAACTGGCTTGGTCGGTTGGTGTGAAGACACAGGAATCGCACGGAAACACCCTGCGTTATACACCATATGTAGAAACTTCTGGTGCAACCGTTGCAGAAGTAACTTATCTGACCAACACTGGTATTTATAGTGTTCACAGTGCAGATGGCTTGTACCTGCCGAAGAAGCACACTGCAACCATTACCGCAGAAGATACGGATGTAACTGCTGGTGCTGCAAATGTAACCATTACAGATTTGCCGGAAGACTTTGGTCTGTCTGTTGCAGTTGCAAATCTGGAAGGTGCTGCTTATGCAGACGGAAAGCTGACTTATGATGCAGCTGCTGCAAAACCGGGCAAGTACAGCATTGATGTAACTGATAGCAATGATGTTTATGCACATTTCACAACAAATCTGCTGCTGACAACGGAAGCAATTCCGGTTGCTTATGATGCAGAAACCAACAAACTGACCATTACAGGAGATGCAACCGATGCAGACCTCACCAATTACCTGAGAGCTTGTGTTCATAGGCGTTTTAAGAGTGTAGCAGCATGAGAAATCATAATCA
>OGRM01001167.1_pt1 | contig 17765 bp, 18 predicted proteins | sample 1553491 | NCBI WGS metagenome assembly OGRM01 (sample SAMEA2580110, study PRJEB22360) | human gut metagenome | biome: human gut; feature: human-associated habitat; material: faeces | place: Denmark | collected 2008/2010
TGTTGCTCAGGCACTTATAAATAATGTTAAACTATAGTGTTGCGGAATTAAGGCACTGAAGAATATGCAACACTGGAACCGAATGCCTGACGCGTTGAAAGAACAGGTTTTCAGCCGTCTGGAAGAACTTGCTGCCGTGGCTAATCTCTCGATGGAGGACCGCATCGCTTATGATAAGGCGCTGGATCGATATCGTGTGAGCCGGATTGTGGAAGAGGATGCACGTGAAGCCGGATGGAAAAAGGGACTGGAGGAAGGCCGTGCAGAAGGCCGTGCAGAAGGTCGTGCGGAAGGCCGTGCGGAAATACAAATAGCTATTGCACGGAATCTCAAGGCGTTGGGTATGAACAATGAACAGATAGCAAAGACTACGGGACTGAGAGAAGAGGATATAGAAGGACTGTAGGATGATGATAAATGAAACCAAATAAGCGAGTTGTCGCTTTCTTATAAAAACTAATCAATGATTTTTGGAAAAAAGTGGGTGCTGCTGCCAGTTCTGGCAGTGGCCTTGCCTTCATTTGCCCAAACGGAAGCATCGTTGGGCTACCGGGTGGAGGCGGATGTGAACGTGTCTGCCGGGGAGTATGCGCCGATGTGGATGACGGCCAACCGTTACGGGCTGGCGTCGGAACGGCCGAACAGCGGATGGCTCCGGGCGGGGGTGACTTATGACCAGCCGCTGAAACGGAACTGGAGAGTGGGAGCCGGACTGGATCTGGCGGGTACGCTGAACAACGGGGCGGTGCCGGACCGGGCCAGGTTCGTGGTGCAGCAGGCGTATGCGGATGTGTCGTGGAAGATGCTGACGCTGAGTATCGGAAGCAAGGAGCGGGGAAATTTCCCGCTGGACAAGGATGAACGGCTCAGCAGCGGCATGATGGTGGAGGGTATGAACGCGCGTCCCGTGCCGCAGGTGCGGGGGGAGATCCGGGAGTATCTGCCGCTGGGATTCACGGGCAACTGGCTGTCACTGAAGGGGCATATCGCTTACGGTATGTTTACGGACAATGGCTGGCAGGAGGAATTTGCGGCACCGGGAAAGACGGTGCTGAAGAATGTGCTGTATCACTCGAAGTCGCTGATGTTGCGCCTGGGCAACCGGGAGAAGCTGCCGGTGGAGTTTGAATTCGGACTGCTGACGGCGGCGCAGTTCGGCGGAACGGTGTACCGGAAGAATGAGGACGGCAGCCTGACGTTTGTGAAGGACAAGCCGAACGGTCTGAAGGATTTTATGAAGGTGCTGATCCCGAAGCAGGCCAGTACGCTGCAGAATGTACAGGGAAATCATTGCGGAAGCTGGAACTTTGCCTTGTCGTATTATCTGAAGGACTGGAAGTTCCGGGCGTATCTGGAGCATTATTTCGAGGATCACTCGCAGATGTTCTGGCAGTATGGCCGCTGGAAGGACGGGCATCTGGGACTGGAGGTGACCTTGCCGGAGAACCGCTGGGTGACGCGGGTGCTGTGGGAAGGACTGAATACCAAGGATCAGACGGGGCCGATCTTGTATGACGGCATCGCTGGTTCGTTTCAGGATGTGCAGATGAGCGGCGGCGACAATTATTATACGAACGGAGAGTATCTGGGCTGGCAGCATGCGGGTCTGGGACTGGGACATCCGTTCCTGCCGGGACCGGCATATAATACGGACGGCAGCAATGTGTTCAAGAGTAACCGTGTCCGGGCGAATCACCTGGGAATGACGGGAGATCCGTCGGAAGAATGGAACTGGAGGGTGCTGGTGTCGTTTGCCCGTCACTGGGGAACTTATTCGGCACCGCTGGACAAGCCGCGCAAGCAGTTCGGATCGCTCTGGGAGGTGACATACCGTCCGAAGCGGCTGGCGGGATGGAGTTTCTCGGCGGCTCTGGGACTGGATCGAGGAAATTATCTGCCGGGAAATACGGCGGGAGGTACGTTCTGCATCCGCAAGACGGGGGAACTGCTGAAACGCTAGGACACCGGAAACGGTGACCGGTTTCCGACGGAGGAATGCCGGACGGGAGCCGGAAATGAATGTTGAAATGATTGAAAATAATAAAAGGGTTTATGAAAATGATACAATTAAGCGGAAAGACGAAGGCGACACTGGTGTATGCATTGCTGGTGCTGGGTCTGATACTGGCCTGTCTGCTGATGCCGGGATGTGCCAAGCAGCCGGTGGACAGCAGCGTGGAAGGGTTCTGGAAACTGGAACGCTTCACGACGAAGGAGGACGGAGCCGTGCATGAGCCGGAACGGATTTTCTACGGGATCACGCGCTACGTGGTGGAAATTGCGGAACGGCAGGGTACGCAGGGGTACGGGGATTTCATCGGTCGCTTCGGCTATACGGACGAGGGCCGGGAGGCGGTGATGAGTGAGTTTAAGGTGCGTGCCGGGACGAGTGACAGCAAGAAGGATGCCACGCTGGAGCAGCTGAAGCCTTTCGGTATCGGAGCGATGGAAACGACGTTCCGCATCGTGAAGGCGGACGGCAAGGCGCTGGTGCTGGAATCGGATTATGCTAAGTTGGAGCTGAAGCGCTACTGACACGGGATATATTGCTTCTCAGATGCGTGAGATCAGAAGCGTAATGGGGAGCTGAAACGCATGAGTTCCCGGGGAAGAGGGAAAATGAAGTAACCAAAATTTTTTTTGTAAAAATCATATTGAAAAGCACTAGGTCATGAAAAGAGGAATGGCAGAGTCGTATAACCGGCTTGTAAATGTATTTGTCATTGCCTGTGATACCTGTATCGTAGGCGGACTGTTTCACAGATTTTATCATTGGGCACAGGATACGGCCTGGGAGAAGACACTCCAGGCATCGGAGTTCCAGATTGTGGCAACGCTGATGTTGTGTTACCTGCTGTGTGCGATGCATACGGGGGTAATTCTTTACCGACGGAAGGTGTTCGCGTATGAGGTGCTGACCCGTGTGGCCAAGAATGTGGTGTTCTTTGCAATCCTGGGCGGGGGAATCCTGCAACTGGGAGGATATATGGATGCCTGGTCGAAGCTGTTTCTGGCGTATCTGCTGGCGGTGCTGGTCTGTGTGTCGGTGTTCCGGCTGGGCCTGCGTATGCTGATCAAGGCGTACCGTACGAAGGGCGGTAACCTGCGGTTTGTGGTACTGGTGGGCAGTGCGGACAACAACCGGGAGCTGTATCAGGAACTGACGTCGCAAAGCTGGGCAGGATACCGTGTGCTGGGGTATTTCGATTTTGAACCGAACGGGAATTTCCCGCAGGAGTGTCCGTATCTGGGCAAGCCGCAGGAGGTGACGGATTATCTGAAAAAGCACGGGAATACGCATTTCCTGTTCTGCTGTCTGCCGTCGAAGGACCGGGAGGTGATCATGCCGATCATTGATTACTGCGAAAATAACCTGGTGCATTTCTACAGTGTGCCGAACGTGCATAACTACCTGCAGAACCGCATGTATTTCAACATGATGGGGAATGTGCCGTACCTGAGTCTGCGGCAGGATCCGCTGAGCCGTCTGGGGAACAAGATGCTGAAACGGACATTTGACATCGTGTTCTCGCTGTGTTTCCTGTGTACGCTGTTTATCCCGATCCTGATCATTGTGACCATCATCACGAAGATTACCATGCCGGGCCCGATCTTCTTCAAACAGAAACGGAACGGACTGAACGACAAGGAGTTCTACTGTTATAAGTTCCGGAGCATGAAGGTGAATGCGGATGCGGACAAGGTGCAGGCTACGAAGGATGACCCGCGAAAGACGAAGTGGGGAAACATCATGCGCAAGACGAGCATCGACGAGCTGCCGCAGTTTATCAACGTGCTGAAGGGTGACATGAGCGTGGTGGGACCGCGTCCGCACATGCTGAAGCATACGGAGGAGTATTCGAAGCTGATCAACAAGTATATGGTGCGTCACTTTGTGAAGCCGGGTATCACGGGATGGAGCCAGGTGACGGGCTACCGTGGGGAGACGAAGGAGCTGAAGGACATGGAGGGACGTATCCGCGGGGATATCTGGTACATCGAGCACTGGAGTTTCGGTCTGGACCTGTATATCATCTACAAGACCGTGGCGAATGCCGTTCATGGTGAGAAAAATGCTTACTGATTCTTTCTGCTCTCAGCCGGAGGTCACAGCATGTTCCGTTTTATTTGATCTTTTCGTAAGTTCTCGCTATCTTTGCCTGCTGAAAATGAGTAAATGAAAATTAGACGAGCAAACTGAATAAGCATGAAAAGAGGTTTTTGGGAGGTATGTTGTGTGCTTGCCCTGACTGCCGGAAGTGTGCTGGCGGGCTGTGGCGAGAAAAAGGATATGTCGATGAAAATGAACGAGCCGCGCAATATCCGCGGAGTGGTGAGCTACAGACGTTCGTTCGGGGATCTGAACGACGTGCAGCTGAAGTCGGCCAAGGCAATCGGTATCCGGCCGATTGCTTCGCGGGAAGAAGCCCGGAATCTGGGAGACCGGCTGGACGAGATCGGTCCGTGTGAACTGTACGGAATGGATTCGCTGACGCACTCTATTCCGTATCTGGTGCCGAAGGCGAGTGAGCTGCTGGACACCATCGGGGCGAATTTCCTGGATTCACTGGCCTGCAAGGGGCTGAATCCGAACCGGGTGATCGTGACGTCGGTGACCCGTACGAAGGAGGATGTGAAGCGTCTGCGGAGAACCAACGGGAATGCGTCGATGAACTCGTGTCATTTCTACGGAACGACTTTCGATATCAGCTGGAAACGCTTTGAGAAGGTGGAGGATCCGGACGGACGGCCGATGCAGGATGTGAGTGCCGACACGTTGAAGCTGGTGTTGTCGGAAGTGCTGCGTGACCTGCGGAAGGCAGACCGCTGCTATGTGAAGTATGAACTGAAACAGGGGTGTTTCCACATAACGGCGCGTTGAGTATGTTCCGGTATTTCATCTATTTGTCGTTCGACGGAACGAATTACCACGGCTGGCAGATCCAGCCGAACGGAGCGAGTGTGCAGGAAACGCTGATGAAGGCGCTTTCTACCTTCCTGCGCCGGGAGATTGAAGTGGTGGGGGCCGGACGTACGGATGCCGGTGTGCATGCGCGGCTGATGGTGGCTCACTTTGATTTTGACACGGAACTGGACGGGGAGGTGGTGACGGACAAGCTGAACCGGCTGCTGCCGCCGGACATTGCGGTGTACGGGGTGCGGCGGGTGAAACCGGAGGCGCACGCGCGCTTTGATGCGACTTCGCGCACGTATAAATATTATATCCACACGCGGAAGGATCCGTTCCGCAGGGGGTATTCGTGGCGCATCTTCCAGCCGCTGGATTTCGAACGGATGAACGAGGCGGCACAGACGCTGTTTGACTATACGGACTTCACGAGCTTCAGCAAGCTGCATACGGACGTGAAGACGAACAACTGCCGGATCATGCTGGCCCGCTGGGAGCAGACGGGGGACGGGGAATGGGTGTTTACCATCCGGGCTGACCGTTTCCTGCGCAACATGGTGCGGGCTGTGGTAGGAACACTGGTGGAGGTGGGCCGCGGCAAGCTGACCGTGGACGGGTTCCGCCGGGTGATCGAGGAGAAGAACCGCTGCAGTGCCGGTACGTCGGTGCCGGGACATGCACTGTATCTCACGGACGTGAGTTATCCGGACGATCTGTTCCTCTAGCGTTTTTCGGTCAGGTATTTCCAATAACGCACCGGCATATCCTTGCGGTGCTTGACGGGGTTCAGGCGTTCCCTGATACATACCGTTTTGAAATAGCTCTTCCAGAGATCCTGGAAGAGCTTTTCTTTTTCATCGAGCTGGTCTTCGCGGAGGATGCCGTCGGTAAGGGGTTGCTGGGCAGGATCGCTGAAGGTGATCTCGCTGACATCGGTGCGGTCGTAATAGTAGCCGAAGCGTCGGCGGGCATCGTAGATGATCCAGGGCTGGTCGGCAAAGCGGTCGCGGAAATGGCGTACCGTAAGCGAGAGCACGTTGTAGAGGGGTTCCATGATGCCGAAGTAGGTGCCGTCGGCGGTTTTCTGGAAGCGCATGAACTGGAGGACGCGCATGCGTTCGCCGCTGACTTTGCGGCCGAGCTGCCAGACGGCCAGGACATCGGGATCGGCATAGTGGGTCTCGATGTTCCGGGGAGAGTCGAATACCTTGCGGAGGTAGCGCATCAGCAGCAGGGGGGCTTCGGGCAGTTCGGAGAGCCAGCAGCCGGTGACGGAAGCAAGCCCGGCGGCGGAGAGTTTCTTGCGGAGGGCTTTCCAGACGCGTTCGGACTTTTCGGGATCGGTCACGACGGTATGTACCTCGTCGCAGAACAGGGGAAGGGGCTCGCCGGCGGTGAGCAGGGCTTCGGGAAAGGTCTTGCGGACGTAGGCATCGAACAGGGCGGTGAGCAGCCCTTCGAAGGTATGGTCGTAGAGGAAGACGGTCATGGGCGGACGGGTTAGGGGTTAATCCTGGAAATCGAAACTCAGCTGACGGTCGTCGGTCTTGCGGGCCGGACGGGGAAGGAGCAGCTTGCGTACGCCTGCGGGTCCGAGATCGAGGATGGTCTTGTCGGGCAGTTCGTGGCAGGTGATGAAATAGCGGGCTTTCTTGACCACGGCTCCCATGCGCTTGAGGTCGTAGAGGCCGATGCGGGAGAAGCGGCGCGAAAGGACAATGAGCCGTGCCGAGCGCACTCCGATGCCGGGGACGCGCAGCAGGGCTTCGTAGTCGGCCGTCAGGATGTTGACGGGGAAGAATTCCGGATGACGGAGGGCCCAGGCCAGTTTGGGATCGACTTCCAGATCGAGGTCGGGGGAGGCATCGTCCACGAGTTCATCCACCCGGAACTGATAGAAGCGCAGGAGCCAGTCGGCCTGATAGAGGCGGTTCTCGCGCACCAGGGGCGGCTGTTTCAGGGCAGGCAGCCGCTTGTCGTAGGTGTTGACGGAGATGTATCCGGAGTAGTAGACACGCTTCATGGTGGGGCGCTGGTAGAGGGCCGACGACACGTTGAGGATGTCGCGGTCGGTTTCGGAAGTGGCGCCCACGATCATCTGGGTGCTTTGTCCGGCGGGGGCAAAGCGGGGTGCATGGCGGTGTTTCTTCCGTTCCTCGGCACTTTCGAGGGCGCCCTGCTGGATGTACAGCATCGGCTTGTAGACGCTCTGGTGGTCTTTCTCGGGGGCCAGCAGCTTGAGATTCTTTTCCGTAGGGATTTCCAGATTGACACTGAGGCGGTCGGCATAGCGTCCGGCCTGGCGCACCAGTTCCTCGCTGGCTCCGGGAATGCTCTTGAGGTGGATATATCCGTTGAAGCGGTGTACCTCGCGCAGGTCTTTGGCCACGCGTACCAGACGTTCCATGGTGTAGTCGGGATTGCGTACCACGCCGGAACTGAGGAAGAGTCCTTCGATGTAGTTGCGGCGGTAGAACTCGATGGTGAGATCCACGAGTTCGGAGACCGAGAGAGTGGCCCGGGGAATGTCGTTGCTGACACGGTTGATGCAATAGGCACAGTCGTAGATGCAATAGTTGGTGAGCATGATCTTGAGCAGGGAAATGCAGCGTCCGTCTTCGGAGAAACTGTGGCAGATGCCCCATCCTCCCACGGTGTTGCCGAGACCGTCTTTGCGGCTGTTCCGGCGCACGGTTCCGCTGGAAGCGCAGGAAACGTCGTATTTGGCCGATTCGGTCAGTATCTTCAGTTTCTGGATCACCTGTTCGTTCATCTTGCTGTGTATTTTTGATCAAAGGTAGAGAGAGTTTGCGACTTGTGCAAAATCTTTGGGGATTTTGTCGTACCTTTGCGGCCGGTTATTCAACGAGACAAATTTATGTGGTTATTACTGGCTTTCTGCTCAGCGGCGTTGCTGGGCTTTTATGATGTATTCAAGAAAAAATCGCTGGCAGGCAATGCGGTGCTTCCCGTGCTGGGACTAAACACCCTGTTTTCGAGTCTGATCTTCCTGCCGTTTATCCTGATTTCTCATTTCCGTCCGGAATGGTTGCAGCATACCCTGTTTTATGTGCCTGATGCGGGCTGGGAGGTGCACAAGTTTATCCTGGTGAAGTCGCTGATCGTGCTGTCGTCGTGGACGTTCGGCTATTTCGGCATGAAGCATCTGCCGCTGACCATTGTGGGGCCGATCAATGCTACCCGTCCGGTGATGACGCTGGTGGGAGCCTTGCTGATTTTCGGCGAGCGGCTGAACGTGTATCAGTGGATCGGTGTGCTGCTGGCCATCGGATCGTTTTTCCTGCTGAGTCGTTCGGGCAAGAAGGAGGGGATTGATTTCACCCACAACAAATGGATTGCCTTTATTGTGCTGGCGGCGGTGCTGGGTGCGGCAAGCGGGCTGTACGACAAGTACCTGATGAAGCAGTTCAACAACATGGTGATCCAGTCGTGGTATAACATCTATCAGTTTTTCCTGATGGGCGGGGTGCTGATGTTCCTGTGGTGGCCCAAACGCAAGACGAGTACGCCTTTCCACTGGAACTGGTGCATTCCGCTGATTTCCGTGTTTCTGTCGGCAGCGGACTTTATCTATTTCTATGCCCTGAGCATGGACGGGTCCATGATTTCCATTGTGTCGATGGTACGCCGGGGAAGCGTGATCGTGTCTTTCCTGTTCGGTGCGATGATTTTCCGCGAGAAGAATCTGCGGAGCAAGGCTATTGACCTGCTTCTGGTTCTGATCGGTATGTTCTTCCTCTATCTGGGAAGCGTACTGGGTTAAAAATAATCCCTCTGTTCCGGTTCTGATGCTGTAAGTGTCAGTATGGGAACAGAGGGATCATTGTATCCGGGCCTGTTGCGCCGGTCAGGACGGATTATAAATCTTCCAGCACGATGGTATAGCCGCCGGTGAAGCTCTTTCCGGGAGCCAGATGCTGGATCCATTCACGGTCTTTCAGTTCGCCGCGGTAGCCTACGGTGTCGCAGCGTCCGTACCACGGTTCCAGGCATACGAAAGGCACGTCGGGGTGGACGGCACTGGGCGACCAGACAGCAGCGAGAGGCGTGTTGAACTCCAGGCTGAGGTAAGGCTTCCGGTTGCGGTCGAGCAAAGTCATTTTCCGGAGCTGGCTGTTGTCGAAGATATAGGTGTCGCATCCGAAGCTGTCGCTGGTGAGTTCCATGATGCCGTCGGGCAGGCGGAGCTCCTGATGTTCAGGTTTCACGCAGCCCTTTTCTGCCGGAGTGAGGTAATGAAGCAGGAGGTGCTTCTGTCCGAAGTCGAGGAATCCCCGCTGCTTGGTGTTCAGATCGAGGTCGCGGTAGTAGAAAGCCGGATGGCCTCCGATCTGGAAATGCATTTCGCGGTCGCCGGTGTTTTCCACATTCCAGATCACCTGAAGACGGTTGTCCCGCAGGCGGTATCCGATTTGCAGGATGAAGGGGAAGGGATAGAGTTTCAGGGTATCTTCGTTGCTCTCCAGACTGAATACCAGAGAATTTTCTTCCTCGTAGGTCAGCTGGAACTCACATTCGCGTGCGAATCCGTGCTGTCCCAGTTCGTAGGTTTCCCCCTCATGGTGGTACTGGTTGTTCCATAACCTTCCGACGATGGGGAACAACACCGGTGAGCGGCGTCCCCAGAAGCGTATGTCGCCTTGCCATAAATATTCATTTCCGTTGGCCATGATGCTGGCCAGCTCTGCTCCGTGGTCTGTGATCTGGACCGTAATTTTGTCATTCGAAAGTATTTTCATCAGATTTATTGTTTTATTTCTCTTGATTTTTCAAGAAGCTTGGTTTATGGCCTCAAAGGTAAGAGATTTTTTTTGGCTTATCTGCTGAAAATATATATTTTTGTGCGGAAACCTAAAAATGTGAAAATGAAATATCGCCATTGGTCTGGCTGGATTATATTACTGACTGTCCTGGCGGGGATAGCTGGATGTTCCAGGGCCGGACAAGACAGGAAGGGCAGGAATTTGGGAGTTTATGAGGCATTCATGCGGGAAATGGAGGATTCTCTGACAAAAGATCCTGCCGGAATATACAACAGGCTGGACAGTGCACTGGCTTCGGCTCCGGACAGCATGAGTTATTACCGGAACATGCTGCTGAAGGCGAAAGCGCTGTTTTATACGGCTGCATTTGATTCGATGGTACCATTGATGGACCGTGTGCGGGCATATTGCGACCGCAGCGACGACAATGCTGCCATCCAGGGATTGTATTGCCAGATTTATAATATGGAGGGAAACCTGTACGGACGGAAGTCGGAAATGGATTTGTCGGCAAAGGCTTTTGAGAAAGCCTACGCCTATGGACTGGCTGCCGGAGAGCGTGAGAAGCTTCCTTATATCTGCATCAATCTGGCTGATGCGTATGTGCGCGGCGGCCGTTTTGACCTCGGATCTTTCTGGTACAGACGTACGCTGTCTATGTTTGATTCGCTTCAGGTAGCTGAAAAAGACCGTTTCCCGGTTTATTACGGACTGGCTCAGGTGAACATGGAGCTGCGTAACTTTGACCGTTGTGACTATTATTTCAATCTGGCCGAACGTTCGTTTGACCAGATGCGTCCGTATGAGAAGCATGTGTATCTGAACAACCGGGGCAACTCGTATTATTTCCGTCAGGATTATCCGACGGCACTGGGGTATTTCCGCCGTTCGCTGGCGCTGACCCGGAAATATCCCGACATGGAGTTTGAACGGAATCTGACCATGATCAATATGGGTGAGGTCTTTCTGCTGATGAACCAGACGGACTCTTCTGCCTATTATCTGAGCCGCTGTTATGACTTTTTCCGCCGGGTGAATAATCAGACTGCCTTGTATTACATTGATACGCAGTTGATTGAACTGGCTCTGAAGCAGAAGAACCTGCCACTGGCACGGATGCGCCTGAAAAATGCCGTGAAGCCCGATTATGTGGAACCCAACATGGTGAATGTCCGGAACCGCTATCTGCAGCATTTTTATGAAGAGAGCGGGGATTTCCGGAAGGCTTACCATTATTTGCAGGAGAACAAGCGGATTGATGACTCGATCCGCAGTGAGCGTGTGAAGATGCGTGCCGCGGAGATTGCACTGAAATACCGTCAGGACAGTACGCTGATGCAGAAGGAAATTTCCATTCAGCAGAAGGAAAACCAGCTGCTTCATCTGCATCAGTGGCTTTATGGACTTGTGGGCTGCATCTTGCTGCTGGGTACGGCTGCACTGGCTCTGTATCTGTATCGCCGGAGAAAGATCGACAAGGAACGCTGGAAACTGCAGACGGCCATTACTTCCCTGCGTCTGGAGAATATCCGTAACCGGATTTCGCCGCATTTCATCTTTAATGTGCTCAACCGGGAAGTGAGCGAACGGAAGGAAAACCCGGACAACACGAACCTGATGGGACTGATCAAGCTGATGCGGCGTAACCTGGAACTGACAGACAGTCTGGCCGTGACTCTGGCTGATGAACTGGATTTTGTCCATACGTACGTCAGTCTGGAGCAGAAGTCGCTGGGAGAGGAGTTCCGGTTTGAAGTCTCAACGGGCGATGTCGATCTGAATGTGGTACGTGTACCTTCCATGCTGCTTCAGATTCCGGTGGAGAATGCCATCAAGCATGCTCTCCGCCTGAAGGAAGGCAAACGCAGACTGTGGATCAGGGTGATGCAGGAAGGAGAGAGAGTCGTAGCCACGGTGTGCGACAACGGAGGAGGCTACCGCCGGCAGAGTGTGAACCGGGGAACGGGAACCGGAATGAAGGTGATTACCCAGACCATTCAGCTGCTCAATTCATACAACCGGCAGTCTATTGTCATGACCATCAGCAATGTGCCGGTGGAAGACGGAGAAACAGGATGTGAAGTGCGTTTCACCATTCCTTTGCATTATTCTTACCGATTAACCAAATAACACTATGAATAAGATTTATCGAACAGTAATTATAGATGACGAAGAGAGTGCCATCGACAATCTCTGTCTGGCCTTGAAGCCATACGGACAGATTGTGGTGGAAGGGGTGGCACACAATGGAGCGGCAGGGCTGAAACTGATCGAGAAGGTGCGCCCTGACCTGGTGTTTCAGGATGTGGAACTGCCCGATATGCTGGGCATGGAACTGGTTACCCGTGCCCGGAAGAAGCTGGGAGTGAACATGGAGGTCGTGTTCTATACAGCCTATAACAAATATATGATTGATGCTTTCCGCTCCTATGCTTTCGACTTTCTGCTGAAACCGGTGGATTCGCAGGAACTGGAAGTCGTGATCCGGCGTCTGGAAGAACGGGGAAAAGAGGTGGAGGCGGTCAAGACGCAGCTGCCTGTACCTACGGCAGAGAAACCGTTTATGATGGTGACTCCTACGGGTGACCTGCGTTTCCTGCATGCTTCGGAGATCGGTTATTTCCGTTATCTGTCGGGGCGGAAGCTGTGGGAAGTGGCATTGTCGGACGGAACTTTCCTGCCCCTGAAGCGGAATACGACGGCCGAACAGCTCTGTATTTATGACAAGTCGTTTGTGCAGGTACACCAGTCATATATCGTGAACATGAATTATCTGGTGATGGTTCAGGACAACCGCTGTATCATGTATCCGCCCTTCGACGGATGTGATGAACTGCTGGTTTCCAAGAAGTACAGGAAGGGAATGATGGATCGGTTTTATCAGCTTTAAGCCGGATGCTGATGATTGGGTACCGGAGCGGCTATTTTTTTTGTTTGGTAGTGAAAAACGACCGCTTAGTTTATAAATTTGACCGGATAGTCATTGATTTGGTCTGTTTTATCCATTCTTTGTCAAAAAAATATTGCGACTTTATAAGGGATTGCTTACTTTTGCAATGAGGTCGTTTCTGATGGAAATAGCTTTGGTCTTGTCTGTCTCTGTTTTTTAGCTATGGAAGTGGAAACGGCCTTTTTTTATATCTATTTGACTTACCTTATATTCGCTGTGAAGCGAATCTTTCCTCTATGTGATATAGGGGTGCTTATTTTATACAATAAACATTTTTTTGGTTGAGAGAGGTCACTCGCATTTGCGGGTGGCCTCTTTTTTCTGAAGACAAATACTTTTTGGCATATTTTTTTAGAGATTCTGACCTTTGAAATGACGGAATTTTTCCGGATATTTGTGAAAAACAAACTGCCGATACATGAAAATCAGATATTTACTGCTTCTGCTCCTTGCTGTTTTTTCCTTCAGAAACAGTTACGCTCAGGAGTATCTGCCTCAGGTGGAATCCCGTTATTATGTCAGTGATTCCGTTACAATCTGGAAGCCGAAACCATTGCGGGCGGCGGGTGAGGTGATTGGGACCAACCTGGCTGTCTGGGCATTCGACCGCTTTATCGTCAATGAAAGCTGGGCCCGGATCAACGGGAAAACGATCAGGAACAATTTCAGACGCGGACTGATGTGGGACAGTGATCAGTTTACCACCAATTTGTTTTCCCATCCTTATCATGGCGGACTGTATTTTAATGCCGCACGAAGCAACGGACTGAATTTCTGGCAGTCCATTCCCTATGCAGCCGGCGGAAGCCTGATGTGGGAATTTTTCATGGAAACAGAGGCACCGTCTCCCAATGACATGCTGGCCACTACTTTCGGAGGGGTTGTACTGGGAGAGATAACTTTCCGGCTGTCCGATCTGTTCATTGACAACCGTACCAGCGGATGGGAACGTGCCGGGCGGGAACTGCTTGCTGGAATTATCTCGCCGATGCGGGCCATTAACCGGCTGATCACGGGGGAGGCCTGGAAACGGCGAAGTTATAAGGGGCGCAGCTATTCGAACGTTCCAGTCAATTTTGTAGTCAGTCTCGGTCCCCGTTTTCTGGCCGATGAGGAGAAGTCCAGAAAGGGATCTTCCAGTCTGCATGTGGACATGGCCCTGAATTACGGAAATCCTTTTGATGATGAACATTATACACCCTATGAATGGTTCCGTTTCAAAATGGGACTGGATGTGATCAACCAGCCGCTTATCAGTCAGGTGAATGCCATCGGTGCCTTGTGGGGAAAGAATGTATGGCAGCGGAAAAACCGTTCACTGATGATGGGAGTCTTCCAGCATTTTGATTATTACAACTCGGATATCAATGAGAAGAATGACCGGCTTGTTGCGCCTTACCGTATCTCGGAAGCTGCTGCTGTCGGCCTGGGCACCATCTATTACAAGAATCCGGAACCGGGAAAGAAGACCATGTTCTTTGGAGAACTGTATGCCAACGGAGTGGCATTGGGAGCCAGTCTTTCAGACTACATGAAGCTGGGCAAGAGGGATTATAACCTGGGAAGCGGATACAGCATCAAGGGAGGAGTAGGATGGATCTGCAACAGGCGGTTTGCTCTGCTGCTGAATCTGGAGAATTATCATATATTTACCTGGAAGGGGTATGATCCGGATCTGGACTGGAGTACGGTAGACGATCCGAATGCGCTGAATGTACAGGGAGACAGAAGCAATGCGCGACTGACGGTCGCTTCCGTCCAGCTGGCTTACCAGTTCGGGAAGCAGTGGAGTGTTGTTCTTTCCAACCGTTTCTTTAACCGGAAGACGAATTACAGATATTATGATGACGTGGACTATTCCACATACGATCTGATGCTGAAAGTAGGGTACCGGTTGTAACCGGTACCCTTTGTGGTTTTTATTTATCCAGCGTGAGACAGGCCAGCGGTTCACCGTCAAGACGGTACACCGTGACGGTTCCGTTTTCGTAAGTGGCAAAGGTCGGTACGTTTCCTCCCTTGGGGAAGGTTACCGAACCCGTATTGCAGACCACGCCGTCTGCCTGACGTTCCAGTTTCCAGAGATGCGTATGTCCGTAGAAAAAGCAGTCGGTGACAGCCTTGGGACGTTTTTCTTCGTTGTAAATGTGTCCGTGGGTCAGGAAGAGACGTTTGCCGTTGTCTACCACGAGCGTATAGTCGGAAAGGATCGGGAAGTCCAGCAGCATCTGGTCCACTTCCGAGTCGCAGTTGCCGCGTATGGCAACGATTTCTCCGGCCATTGCGTTCAGCCGTTCGGCAATGCCTTTCGGGTCGAGTCCTTCGGGAAGACCGTTGCGCGGTCCGTAGTTCAGGATATCGCCCAGAATGCAGAGCAGGTCACACTGTTGTTCGCGGTAGAAAGCCAGCACTTTTTCCAGAGCAGGCAGGGATCCGTGGATATCGGATACGATCAGGTATTTCATATATAATCTTTATTAAAGTTATTCTTTCATGTCATTGATGTAAACGGTCTGCAGTGACGGCTGGTCTTTTTCGGTCCAGTAGCGGAAATACTCGATCTGGAATTCTCCTCCGTTGTCCTGGTCGGAAGGCAGTCCCCACCAGCTCGGGAAGGCTTCGCTGTCGAAATTGATGGTTTCGGGTGAATGCCAGAAATCGTTTTTCCGGTGACGTATTTCTTTTCCGTTGACGTACCACACCAGTTCATCACGTGTCCATTTCAGTCCGGCTGTGATCCACTGGTCAGCCCAGCGGCCTTCTGTCAGGTGTTCCACGTGATCACTGATCTGCAGGTTCTGTTTCTTGAGGATGTAATGCGAAGTAGCGAAATAAATTTTTTCATAAGAAGGAGCCGCATCGTTGCGTCCGCAGATCTCAAAAATGTCAATTTCTTCCTGTTTGATGGAATCCTGGGTGTACAGCCAGAATGCACTCGACAGGGCAGAGTTCATCGGCTTGCATTTGATTTCAAAGAAGCCGTAGAGTACCTTTTTCTTGCTTTGTACCGCAGCCGTAGTAAAGGTATGGTAGCCTTCCGGAGCATCGGCCACATTCTCGCGTTTTCCGGTCAGGATCAGCTGTCCGTTTTCCACACGCACGTTTTCCTTACGGAACAGCGACGGCTGTCTGCCCAGCCAGGTCGGGTTGTGGTCGTACCATTTGGCCGTATCGAAGGGAGCTTCAAATTCATCGCTGATCTGGGTGTTGTAAACCCAGTTTCCGCTGTTTCCTTCCATGCAGGGCTGTGGCCAGGTACTTTCCTGTTGGTTCACGTTTTCTGTGCAGGCACAGAACAATGCCATTGCAAAAGATGGCAGTAAAAGCAGATTTTTCTTCATGATCATTTCTTTTTGATGCTGTATGTGTATATGTTTGACTAATCGAACAAAAGTACAAATAATAATTAATAAACTCAGTTTCGGCGAGATTTCTTTTGCAGTCAGAAATATTATTCGTAATTTTGCGAACAACAAACGAAAAGAGAAAAGAAAGATGATCCAAAAGAAGTATTCGGAAGAGCAGGAGCGGATGGCCCGCTTTGCCAAGGCAATGGGACATCCGGCGCGTATGGCTATCCTTCAGTTTCTGGCCCGTCAGGAAAGCTGTTTCTTTGGCGATATCCACGAGGTGCTTTTGCGAATTATGCGGTCAATCGGGCCGGATTATGCCTTCGTTGCGTGGCAATTATGTGGTCGATCAGGCTGGATTATGCCTTCGTTGCGTGGCAATTATGCGGTCGATCAGGCTGCATCGTGCGGTCGTTGTATCACTGAATAAATTCATTTTACTTATAGTTAAATATTGTAAAAAGCGAAAAAAGAGGCAGTATTTTTTTCTTACCTTTGCATCCTGTTTAAGTATCATTATAGGGAAAAAAAGCCCTTTGATAGTTTAAATTCAAAGTAAAAAAATAAGCACGGAACTTAAAATAAAACGATGGTTGGATTGAAGATTCTTTTGAGCTGGGCTTCACTGACTTTTTTGTTAAGTAGTGGAGTGCTTTTCATGCGTCGTCGCAGTGGAGACCGCTCCCGTCTTTTTTTAGCCTGGGTCTGGTTGTTTGCCGGACTTGCCTTTCTTAGTCGTTTGCTGGCTCCAGCATTTGGTCAGCCTATTGTAAACCAGGTTCTTCCTGTTACAAACATGGGCGGTGGCCTTTGGGCGATTGTATTCCTTTATTTATATCCGCTGGAAGCTATTGGCAGCGGATGGCTTACCCGGAGGAACATGTTGCTTTTCCTGATGCCCGGTCTGGTTTTAGGAGTAATCCTCTGGTTTATGAAGCCTTATGCCAGGGAATTAACTTCTTTCGCTGATATCTGGACATACATAGGAGAGTTTAATGTGTGGTTCAGGCTGGCAGCACTGATTCTGGGAGTTTCTTTTTATGCTGTTTTCCTGTATTATATTCCCTATAACTGTATGAAAAGTACGGTGTATCACAGCTGGATCGTTCTTTATTCTGTCAAAATACAGCTCATCTCTGTCTGTTTTGTTCTGTTTATGCTGACAGGACTGGCATGGGTCAGTTCCATTCATTTGCTGGTATGTATGGCAGTGGCGGTAACCGTAACCTACCGGGAACTCTTTATCCGTTTTGAGGTCCGTTGTACTGAGGATCCTCAACAAGAATCAGACAAGTCAGATGTTCTTCCTGATCTGGTTGCAGATGTCGAACCGACTGATCCCCTGATTGAGCGTCTGCGTCGTCTGATGGATGATGATCAGATCTGGAGAAATCCTGACATTGATCTGCCGTATCTGGCTCAGGAACTGAATACCAACCGCAGTTATCTGTCGAAAGCCATTCAGGATGACGGGTACAAAAATTTTGCAGACATGATCAACCGGAAACGGATTGCAGAATTTCTGAAGCTGGCCGATGCTGGTTCGGTAGTCAGTGTGCAGGATACATTTTTCTATGTCGGATTCCGTTCACGTGAAACCGCTCTGCGCTGTTTCAAGAAATATGTGGGTGTTTCGCCTACCGATTATTTGCGCAGCCGTATGGCCTCTCATACCCTCCAGACCGAATAATTTGCATTTTTGACACAATGTTTTGTAAAACCTTAATTCCGCAACACTATAGTTTAACATTATTTATAAGTGCCTGAGCAAC
>OGRM01001169.1_pt1 | contig 17756 bp, 13 predicted proteins | sample 1553491 | NCBI WGS metagenome assembly OGRM01 (sample SAMEA2580110, study PRJEB22360) | human gut metagenome | biome: human gut; feature: human-associated habitat; material: faeces | place: Denmark | collected 2008/2010
TTCTGGCGAAGGTTTCGGATGTCATGAACACCTGCCAAAATGACAGATTGAAAGGTAGGAAATTCCGTACGTTCCAGATAATATCCTCTCAGCTGTGCCAAAAAGTCTAGAAACACTTGATTGTTGCTGGCACTATCCACCTCGTCAATCATCAGAACAATTGGTTTGGATGACACCTCGCACCACTCGCTCAGAGTGACAAATAAATCAGCTTCAACATAATCCAGACTTGACTTCATTTGCTTGATTTGTTTTTCGATTTCATTGGGCATTTCTCTGTGGTAACGGCTCCAGAGTAACCGTGCAAATGCCTTGACAAAACGGTTTTCTGTTGCAAATTCTGATGTACTGACAAACTGAAAGTCCATACTGATAACAACATAGTCATTTTTCAGATGCTCTCGTAGTGCTTTTAGGATGGTAGTCTTTCCGTACTGTCTGCCCTTGTTGATAGAAAAATACTGTCCCTTATCCACCATTTTTTTGATTTGTGCAAGACGACTGTCTAAATTGACCATGTAGTGTTCCTGCGGATTACAGCAGCCGGTAATGTTAAAGTAGCGGTTCATAGTTTCACCTCGTGTTTGTTGTTATATTTCTACTCCTATTGTACCATACATCAGAAGAAATTACAACAATATTTTCAATCATTATTGTCATCATCAACAATACCAAAGATTAAATTTCTCCCTTTTTCTATTAGGATATCAACGAAAATGATAATACAAAAAGCACATCACTTTCCACACCGATAGGCGTAAAAGTAACGTGCTTTTTAGCTTTTTATGCTTTTGAAACGATTCCTGCGTTCATCAAGCCCTGTATCTCCTGCCGATTTGGCATCACCTTCAATGCCCCTTTTCTTGTTGTAATCAGCGATGCTCCCGCATTTGCAAAATACAGCAATTCCAGAAGCTGCTCTTTCGTGAGCTTGTCCGCTTCATGCTCCAACACATAGTTCAGTACACAACCGAAAAATGTATCTCCTGCACCAGTTTTCTCCACGGGTTTCACATCATAGACCGGTGCTTTTGCGATTGCATTTCTGGTATAAGCACAGCTTCCATTTCCACCAAGAGTAATACAAATCAGTTGCATCTGCGAATATTTTTCCAAGAGTTCCCTTGCTGCCCGGTCATAGTCTGAATGCCCGAACATAAACTCCACCTCATTATCTGAGATTTTCAGAAGATTGCATTTTGAAAATCCATATTCAATTTCTGTTTTTGCATCTTCAAAATTTTTCCAAAGCGGTTCCCGCAAATTCGGGTCAAAGGAAAGCATCGCTCCGCTTTCGATTGCAGTATCTATGGCAAATCTGGTGGCTTCCCGAACGCCTGCATGGGTCGAGGAAAGCGTGCCAAAGTGAAAAATTTTGGAATCCCGAATCAAATCTGTACGCACTTCCTGTTTGGTCAGCATCATGTCTGCACCCGGATTGCGAATAAAACTGAATTCCCGTTCGCCATCTGCAAAGGTATGCACAAAGGCAAGTGTCGTTGGAACGCCTGCATCTATCACGAGTCCGTCTGTACAAATGCCAACTTCGTTTACGGTTTCTGCAAGCTGTCTGCCGAACATCTCTGCTCCGACTTTTCCAATGAATGCAGTCCGCTTTCCCAGCTTAGAAAGCATGGCAAGCACATTGCAAGGAGCACCACCTGGATTTGCTTCCAGCAAGGGATTTCCCTGCGGGCTGATTCCGCTTTCGGTAAAATCAATCAACAGTTCACCCAAAGCTGTTACATCATAGTTTTTCATTGCATTTCCCTCACTCTGTCGTATACAACGTATAGGCTTCGCCATCAATGTGATTTGATAACCCGTATACCACGCTGCTGATTACAGCTTCGCCCTGATTGGCATAGACTTCAATCAAATTGGAATCCACATAAATTTCCAGTTCACAGCCGTCCTTGAGGACTGGCGTTTCTGCAGTCAGCCGATAATTGTCATCTTTCACAAATACAGCAGAGCGGTCAGTGAAAAGCTTGTTTTGCTTTCTCCAAATCCGGTATCCGCCAATATTGATGCATTCGCCATTTTCCAGTGTTGTTTTTACCAGATAGCCAGACTTGCCAGCTTGCTCTGGAGAGGAAATCTCTTTCACAAATGCGTTTCGGATATGCGGATGGGGCTGAAAATAAATCTGTTGATTCTTCACAGAAATCACTCTTGGAATACACATCATGCCGTTCCATTTACCGTCTACTGCCTGCGGCATTCTCATCCATGCAATGACAATACGGTTTCCGTCTTCATCCGTTGTACTCTGCGGGGCATAGAGATCCAGTCCGTAGTCCAAAAACTGATAATCCTCTGCAAACTGCATTGTTCCAGTCGATTCCTCGAAAGTAGAAAACAGACAAATCGCTGCGGAATCATATGCTTTTCCATCATTCAGAAACTCCATCGGAGAGAATACTGTAATGCCCTTGCCATCAATCTCGAAATAGTCTGGACACTCCCACATCCAGCCAAAGTTGTCCTTTTCCACGTGACTGAGATATGTCCAATTCTGCAAATCACTGCTCTTATAAATCAGCAGTCTGCCCTTGTGGTCAACGGAACTTCCCAGAACCAGATACCATGCATCTTTTCCACGCCATACCTTTGGGTCACGGGTGTGGGTCTTGCTGCCAATGGCTTCTTCTGTAATGGGTGGAATGATGGTCTTTTTTCTTTTGACATTATCGAACGTCATACCGTCATCGGAAGAAATCATCAGTTGTGCAGCAAGAAACTGGTCGTTTTGGCACTGATTAATGTCTTCTGGATTTTCCTCCAAATAATTGACACCTGTATAAAATAAGTAGAGTGTCCCATCCTGTTCCACAGCACTTCCGGAAAAGCAACCGCTGCGGTCATCTGTTTTGGTCGGATACAGGGCAATGCCTTTTTCCTCCCAGTTTACCAAATCTTTGCTGACAGCGTGTCCCCAGTGCATTCTGCCCCATTGCGGAGCATAGGGAAAACATTGATAAAACAAGTGATATTGTCCCTTGTACCAGATAAATCCGTTTGGGTCATTGATCCAGCAATTTGGAGCTTTAAAATGAATGTTCTGCATCATAATCATATCCTCCTATTAGAAAAGGCTTTCTTCGGTTTGTGTATCAAAGAAGTGCATTCTGGACGGAACAAAGGTAAAATCAATGGTATCGCCAGGTTTGCTGATTTCATACTTAGACACTCTTGCAACGGAACCAGTGCCACCAAAGTTAAAGTACAGATTATTCTCATTTCCCATAACTTCTACACTGTCCACGGTTGCAGACATGATATTGTTCTTGTATAGATCCAGATTTTGCGGATCCAGCTTGATGTCCTCACCACGAATGCCGAGAATGAATGCACCCTGTCTGCCGTTCAGTTTCGATACCACAGATTCCGGCAAGTGCATCTTATTCCCATCGGAGAAAGTCATGGTCGTTCCAGTCACTTTTACTGTATAGAAATTCATCTGCGGCGAACCGATAAACCCAGCCACAAACTTGTTTGCCGGATGTTCATACAAGTCCATTGGCTTGCCCACCTGCTGAATCACGCCGTCTTTCATAATAACAATGCGGTCTGCCATCGTCATTGCTTCCACCTGATCATGTGTCACATAAATCGTAGTGCTGCCCAGCTGACGGTGCAACTTGCTGATTTCGCTTCTCATGCTGACTCTCAATTTCGCATCCAAGTTGGAAAGCGGTTCATCCATCAGAAACAGTTTCTGATTTTTGACAATTGCACGCCCCAGTGCGACTCTCTGCCGCTGTCCGCCGGAAAGATTCTTTGGTTTCCGGTAACGATATTCCGAAAGTCCCAGAATCTCGATTGCCCAGTCCACTTTTTTCTTGATTTCGTCTGCTGGAACTTTCATATTTTTCAAGCCATAGGAAATATTCTTTTCCACGGTCATGTGCGGATAGAGTGCATAATTCTGGAACACCATAGAAATTCCACGATCTCTCGGCAAAACGGTATTCATGCGTTTTCCGTCAATGTAGAAGTCGCCGCTGGTGATTTCTTCAAATCCGGCAATCATACGAAGTGTGGTCGATTTTCCGCAGCCGGAAGGGCCAACAAAGGCAATGAATTCGCCCTCTTCGATGGAAAGGTTGAAATCGGTTACGGAATTTTTCTCTGCACCTGCATATTTCTTGCAGATGTTTTTCATTTCAATAAAGCTCATAAGTTAACCCTCCTTGGAACCTGTGGAAACAACACCCTCTACAATCTGCTTGGAGAAAAGGGCATAGATGATAATAACCGGAATCGTAATCAAGGTGATGACAGCAAGTGTCTGTCCCATCGTAGTATTGTCATTGGATGTGATGGAATTTAAACCGATCTGAGCCGTCAAAAGATCGCTGGATGTGAACACCAGAGATGGCCAGAGGTAGTCATTCCATACATTTAGAAATGTGAAAACGCTGACGGTTGCAACAACTGTTTTGGACATTGGCAACACCATTGTAAAGAAATATTTGACCGGATTGCAGTGATCCAACTGTGCAGCCTCCCAGACATCATCGGGCAGACTGACAAAAACTTGTCGGAACAGGAAAATATTAAACGGGTTGACAATCATCGGGAGGACATAGCCAAAAACAGTATTCAGCAGTCCCATTTTGGAAACAAACATAAAGTTGATGGTGATAATGGTTTCTGTTGGAATAATCATCAGCATCATGATAATTGCCAGCCATCTGTCACGAAATGGGAACTTGATTTTTGCAAGAGCGTATCCTGCTAATCCATTGACAATGACACCTGCAACAATCAAAATGGCAGCATAGAATAGGGTATTCAACATATAGCGGAGAAAGCTGGTATTGAATAAGATTTCCTTGTAGTTATCGAAAAACCCTTTTCCCGGAGCAGGTGGAACGAATGCACGAACAGAGTTCATATCTGCGGTAATGGCTGCATCCTGTTTGAACGAGTTTGCAATCATCCAAATAACTGGAAACAGGAAAAACAGGGATAACACCAACATGACGGCAACAAAAATACCGTTAATGATTCTTTGCTTTTTTGTTTTCATGTTTTTCCTCCTTATCCTTTGTCAGAAGTGTTTGAATGATGGTAAGAATGACAACAAATACGGTGAAGACAATTGCCATTGCCGAAGCAAGACCAATTTCCCAGTTTACCGTGCCGGTTTCGTAAATATCATAGACAATCGTATAGGTTGAGTGAGAAGGTCCGCCGCCAGTCATTACCATTGGCTGTACAATCATACGGAATGCTCCGATGGTCACCGTGATAAAGACAAATACACAAAGCGGTTTCAGTTCCGGCAGTGTGATATTCTTAAATTTGCTCCAGGCACTGGCATGATCCATTTCCGCAGCTTCATAGAGTGCCGGATTGATTGCCTGCAAGCCACCCAGAAAAATAATCATCTGATAGCCAACACCTTGCCAGACACTCATCAGTGCAATGGAGGGGAGTGCTTGATTGGCTCCATAAATAAACGGCTGTGCATCAATGCCAAAGTGGGAGAGAATGGTGTTTAGAATGCCTTCTGGGCTATAAATTTGCATCCAGAGGTTTGAAACGACCGCCAAGGACATGACCACTGGGATGAAAAATGCAACCTTGAAGTATTTCTTACAAACTGTGACCTTGTTGATGAGCAATGCCAATCCCAATGCTCCCAGTGTTTGCAGGGGAACAATGATCAACACGAATTTGATGGTGTTTCCAAAAGCGGTAGTAAACAGATCATCTTTGAAGATGTTTTTGAAGTTTTCCAGTCCTATGAAGTGTGTCAGCTTTGGATTCAATGCAAAATAATCGGTAAAGCTGTAAATCAGAGTGAGTATCATCGGAATGAACAGGAACACCGTCATCAGAACCAGTGCGGGTCCAAAAAAAGACATCCCGAGAATGGAATTTGATTTCTTTTTCATGTTATCTTGTGTAACGCTCGAGCTTTGCGTTAATCCTTTCTACAGATTGATCCATTTCTGTTTGCACATCTTTGCCGCTCAATCCAACATCCTCTAAAACTTGCTGGAATGATGTGCTGACCTGCGGATAAACAGGGGTTTTTGGTCTGGGGTGACCATAATCTCTCAGCTGTTCGTAAAGTGCCTTATAATTTTCATCCTCTTCAAAAGTGGTAATTTGGTCATATGCTGCATAAGTGGAAGGCATACTTTTTGTATTCTCATAGAGAAGAACGCCGCTGTCCACACCACTCATCCATTTTACCAATTCTGTGGCTGCTTCAATGTGTTCGGTTTTTGTGGTAGCCGCATATGCCCACGAACCAGTTGGGGTATATCTGCCTCCGTCCCAGTTGTCGCTGACAATATACGGTGCAACACCAAGATCAATATCGCTGTAGCTTTGATAGATGGTATTGACTTCCCAAGCACCGTCAAACTTAAATGCTGCACGTCCGCTTTCAAATAAGTTTTCAATCGGGGTTGCAGACATATATTTGTTTTCCACCAGTCCTCGGAAGTACTGGAATACGGCTGCGTTTTTGTCCGAGTTGAAATATCCGTCTGCGGTCAGTCCGTCCTCGCTGATAAGGTCACCGCCGTTTGACCAGATGAATGGAGCATAATAATAAATGCTGGCTTCCCCGACTGGAAAGGTCATGTCCAAGGGATACCCGTTTTTGCTGTCCATAATTGGTTTCAGCTGTTCCAAAATATCCAAAAATTCCGAGAACGTCCAAGGATGATCCTTGTCTGGCACTGCAATGCCAGCTTCTTCTAAGATTGCCTTGTTATAATAAAGACCTACGCTGGATTCCATTGCACCTAATGCATATAGTTTATCATCTATCGTTCCCTGATCCAGAATCGAATCCAAATAAGCCGATTTTTCTTCCTCGCTCAGTTCGGCAAGCGGCTGAATGATGCCGTTTGCTGCATAAGCAGAGATATTTGGCCCGTCCACGGTGATGACATCGGGAAGGTCTCCCGACATAACTGAGGCGTTGATTTTATCCGAATAACCGCCGCCACTGTCATTTCTCGGAATAAATTCAATGTCTGCGAAGTAAGTGCCGTCATACTTTTCATTGAAATGTTCCACCGATTTTTTATAGGCTTCTCCCTCTGGTGTGTCTTCAATGGTATGTACCCACATACTGATGTACTGCTCTCCCGCATCATAGCCCCGCACATCGCCGGGTTTCACAGTTTTACTGCATCCTGTCAATGAAACTGTGCTTGTCAGTATGGAAAGAGCTGTCAAAAAGATTGGTAGCTTTTTCATTCCTGTTTTCCTCCGTTCCTTGTTAAGTAACCGGTTACTTTACTAATTACATCATACCATAGGAGCAGGGGATTGTCAAGCATTTTCCCGATTTTTGTAGCAATTTCTAAAAATAATGAAAATGTTTTGTGCAATTCTACAAAACCAGTTACTTTACTAATTCTTTTGTTGATTCCAGAATGGTTCTGTGTTATAATGAAGATAAAAATAGGAGGCAGAAAAATGGCGAAAAAAAATGTGACGTTTGCAGATATTGCAGCATATACCGGATTTTCAAAAACAACGATTTCCAGATATTTTAATAATCCGGATTCTATTACCGTGGAAAATCAAGAGAAGATTGCCAATGCCTTGGAAATATTAAATTACAAGGAAAATAAACTGGCAAGAGTGATGGCAAACGGAAAAACAGAGATGATAGGGGTAATCATCCCGAATTTATACATGCATTATTATTCGGATATGCTGGATCATATCATATCTACTTATGAAAAGTATGGCTATAAGTTCATCGTATTCGCCGGAAACGAAGATGCAGAGGTCGAACGGCAGTACATTCAGGAACTTCTTGCTTACAAAACAGAGGGATTGATTATCTTGAGCCATACGCTTTCTTCTAAAGAATTGTCAGAATACCATATTCCCATTGTAACGATTGAACGGGAAGACGAATATGTGTGCAGTGTCAACACAGATAACTACACGGGAGGCATGCAGGCAGCAACCATTCTCGCCAAAAGCGGTTGCGATATTCTGATTCATGCCAATGCAGATTTTCCAAGCAACATCCCAGCTTATGGCAGAATCCAAGGATTTCAGGATTTCTGTAAGGCAAATGGATTTGAACATCGCATTATGATTCGGGATTTTGGTGCCAGCTTTGAGGAAAACAATGTTGAAATTGCAAAGCTGTTGCAGGAGATCGAAGAAGCATATTCAGAGAAAAAAGTGGGAATTTTTATGCCCAACGACACGCATGCCAACATTTTACTGAACTGTATAATCCGGAAATATGGGATGTTGCCGGAACGATATAAAATTGTTGGTTTCGACAACTCTCCTGTTTCGAGAGAGGCTGTTATTCCAATTACTACAGTTGGTCAGCAGATGGACAAAATCGCACAGGAAGCAGTAGAACTGCTTTCACAGCAAATTAACGAACGAAAGAAACGCAGACCAAAGCCGCTTTCCGCACCCATTCACAAAGTGCTTACCCCCGTTCTGATTCGCAGAGAAACGACAAAGTGAAAAAATACTGTCCTCTTTAAGAGGGCAGTATTTTTTGCGATTTCGTAGAATTGTATCTGTTTTTCAATATTTTCGATTGACAAATCGGCTATATTGTGTTACATTAAAGCTGACAACTTGTCAGCGAAAGGGGAACGGCTTCGTGCCAAAAGATTCTATAGAACTCATGCGTGCAAGAAAAGAAGAAATCATTTGTGCGTTTGAACAACTTTTTCAAGAAAAAAGCGTACGGAGTATTTCACAATGCGAGAAATTGGAGCTAAAACCAGTTTTGCACGCAGTTCCATTTACAATTATTTTCAAACAAAGGAAGAAATTCAACTTGGACTGACAATCAGAGAATTTACAGCATGGAAAGATGCTCTTCAAAAAATTTTGGAGAATGAAAACAAAAATATATTACAATTTGCAGAAGCAATCGCAGCATTCCTTGCAGACCGAAATCAATTTATCAAGCTGATTTCATGGAATCACTATGAAATTGAAGAAAACAGCCGACCAGAACGGCTTGCCGAAATGCAGCAAGGTTACTTATGAAGCCATGCACTTGTTCACAATCTGTGTTGAAAAAGCGTTGCCGCATCTTTCAAAAGAAGAAACGCAAGGATTTATGCTGGACTTTTTCACCTACTTATATGGGATAGACTGCTTTATTCAAGTCCGTTCCAAACAACAGGAAGCCTTGAAATTTGGAAATATTCCTTATCATCCGGTTTCCATTCATGATGCTGTATATGGATTTATTTTGCGGTATTTCAAACAGGAGAAAACACAATGAAATCACATCTTTGGAAAAAATGCGTGGCGGTGCTTTGTTCTGCAATGATGCTGACCGCCACAATTCCGACCACAATCGGACAGGCAGAAGCCAGCAATCTGATCAGCAATGCCACCTTTGACCGTGGCACAACCGGCTGGAATACATATTATCAGACTGGTGGTGTATGCAGTCTTGGAACAGACAGCGGCAGACTTGCTCTGAAAGTATCTGCAACTGGTGATGTCACATGGGCAGTACAAGTCTACTATGACATCATTCCGCTCTATCAAAACGGTGTTTATCGGTTAAAATATGATATTTCCTCTACGGTTAATCGTACTGTGGACGGTATGATTCAGCAAAACGGCGGTGATTATCAGGCGTATACCTCCAAACATCTTTCATTGACACCGGAAGTACAAACCGTCGATTACGAATTTACCATGAAAAATGCCACTGATATTATGGCACGGTTACAGTTCAATTGCGGTAATTTTGAAGACAATCTCCCAGAACATACGATTTATATTGACAATGTTTCACTGGAACTGGTAGATGACAGTAAGGTGGATTATTCCGGCGTTCGAAATTATGAACCGCCCATTGTCACCAATCAAATCGGCTATCGCACAAATTCGCTGAAAACTGCGGTCTTTGATGGTGCATCTGAGGAGCGTACTTTTGATGTTGTCAATGCGGATACCGGGGCAGTGGTCTATACTGGTGAACTCTCTGCGGAGAGCAACTGTGCTTTTTCTGGTGAAACGAACCGAACAGGTGATTTTTCTGCAGTTACAATTCCGGGAAGTTATTACATCACATGTGGGAATTTGGAGCAATCTTATACTTTTCAAATTGCCGATGATGTGTATCACTCTGCATTAGATGATTCTGTAAGAATGTTGTATCTTCAGCGTTGTGGCAGTGTAGTAGAAGATGACACATTTGGTCATAAGGCATGCCATAACACCCTTGCGACCATCTATGGAACAGATGAAAAAATCGACGTTAGCGGTGGTTGGCACGATGCTGGCGACTATGGCAGATATGTTGTAACCGGAGCTAAAACGGTAGCAGATTTGCTGTATGCTTACCAAACTGCACCACAACTGTTTCAGGATGACACTGGCATTCCGGAAAGCGGAAATGGTGTACCGGATATTCTGGATGAGGCGAGATATGAAATTGAATGGATGCTGAAAATGCAGGACAGTTCCGGCGGTGTTCATCATAAGGTAACCTGTGCCACATTTCCCGGTTATGTTATGCCAGAGGAGGAAACTGATGAATTGATTGTAACGCCGATTTCCACGACAGCAACGGCAGATTTCTGCGGTACTATGGCACTGGCGTATGAATTTTATCAAGAAATTGATGCCGATTTTGCCAAGCAGTGTTTGGATGCTGGAGAAAAGGCGTGGAATTTCTTAGCAGAGAATCCGAATCTGATCTTTAAAAATCCCACTGACATTGTCACCGGAGAGTATGGTGACAACTCTGACCGAGACGAACGCTATTGGGCGGCAGCACAGATGTGGCAGGCAACTGGCAAAGAAAAATATTTGACAGCTGTGGAATCGATCGGCGTTCAGAGTGGCATGGATTCTGCCAATTTAGGCGACTACGGAAATATCGCTATCCTGACTATGGATGGCATCGACAAAGATTCTGATGTCTACCGCAAAACAAAAAACGCTATCCTCCGAAGTGCGGACACATATGTTGCAGATTCAGCCAAAAATATGTTCGGTTTTTCTGTCACACAATACTATCAGGGTGGATGGGGAAGCAATATGAAGGCTTGTAATCAGGGCATTTTGATGGGATACGCCTATCAATTGACCGGAGAACAGAAGTATTTGAACGCTGCAAATGCAGATTTGAATTATCTGTTCGGCTGTAATCCGCTGGGAATCTGCTATCTCACCGGTTATGGTACCGTGTCACCGGAACATCCGCATCATCGTCCTTCGATTGCCAAAAAACAGGAAATGCCTGGAATGTTGGTCAGTGGTGTACACCCATATTTGGAGGACAGTGCTGCAAAAGCATATTGCTCCGGACAGCCTACGGGGAAATGCTATGTGGACAATCAGGAAAGCTATTCTACGAATGAAATCACAATCTACTGGAACTCTCCGCTGACATATTTACTGGCTTTCACAGAAAGTAATATGACAGAACGGGTGAAAGGCGATGTCAATGCAGACGGAACATTTGATCTTGCAGATGTGGTTTCCATGCAGCGGTGGCTGCTGACGGAATCTGATGGTACTCTTGTTGATTGGGAAACAGGAGATCTTTATCAGGATGGCATACTCAATGTGCTGGATCTCTGCCGAATGAAGCAACAGCTTTTATCGTAAAAATAGAGGAAAGATTAAAATTGCACTTTTACTTTTGATAGTATCGGCAGCATATTTTTTAAAGATACTGAATATATGCAACACGAGGAGCAGGTTTTTATGCCTGCTCTTCGTGCTATTTTTGTATATTTGTATTTATTTCAGACTACAGCTTCAATGACCGTTTTCCCATTCACCTGAATGGTTTTCATCCCGGATTTCTTATTCTTGTTAAAGTTGAAACTGAGCAGATAGCCTTTTTCAAGGTGATAGTAGTTCAAATATTCCGCAATCTGTTTTTCACCCTCCATGTTGTATTCTTCACCACGCCAGATCTTCAGCTCTATGATATACTGTTTTCCAAGGTAGTCTATAATGACATCGGTTCGTTTCTGGTCACGCGTCTGTGCTTCAATATAGTAGTTGCCTGTACCATTGATAATCGGGCGAAGATACAGCAAGAACAGTTTTCTGCCGTCTTCTTCTTTGAATTTATCTGGCTGGCTGCCATAGATGTCATTGAAGTGGAGAATAAATTTCTCCAGAATTTTTTCCATGTTTAACCGACCGTTTTGAATAAATTGGTTCTTGTCATTGACACCTTCAGAAAAAATTGGACTGTTTGTCGATGCTGAGGAGATAAACCAATCATAAATGACCGTTTCAAAAATGCGGTTGGCAATCTCCAACGAACCATTCTGATTTTTCACAAATCCATACATAACAGCACTTTGAATCGCCGAATCATAGGCACTGAACAGGAATTTTTCGCCTTGAAACAGCAACCGATACAGCAGATTGCATAGCTGTTGATCGTCTTCCAGCTTGTTAATCAAGGATTCAAACAATGGTATTTTGGAAACGATGATTGCTTTTACAGCAGATATTAAATTTTCCGATGTCCAATTCTTTTGATTCTCATCCATGTACTTACAAATCGAAGAAACCAACACCGGATAACCGGAAGTATAATCATAAATTAACTGAGATAGTTTCTGAATATCCATGCCAGTATGGTGGTCTTGCTCGTATTCGGTCAGCATTCCAGCAATGTCGCTCACACTAAAACTCATGTCGATGTCAAAATTGGATGCAATATTCCACGGACTGTTGTGCTTGTGTTCTGCATCTGGTCGGATCTTCTGGCGAAGATTTCGGATGTCATGAACACCTGCCAGAATGACAGATTGAAAAGTAGGGCGTTTGTTTCTCTTTAGATAGTAGAAACGAAGCTGTGCCAAGAAATCCAAAAAAACTTGATTGTTTGATGCCTGATCTACCTCATCAATCATCAACACGATTTTTTTCTCTGCTTCCATACACCATTCACTTAGGCAGACAAATAGATCTGCCATCGTATAGTCAGAAGAACTTCTAATCTCTTTCATCGCAGTTTGGATGTCGTGGTTCATGAAGTGTTGTGTTTTTCGATCCATCCATAATTCACGAGCAAATGCCTTAACAAACATTCCTTCTGTTGAAAACTCTGGTGTACTAAGTCCCTGAAAGTCCATGCTGACTACGATATACTCTTTTTCCAAATAGCTTTCTAATGCCATTATAAGTGTTGTCTTCCCGTACTGTCGTCCTCGATTGATACAGAAATACTGTCCTCTATCCACCATTTTTTTAATCTGTGCAAGACGGCTATCCAAATTGACCATATAATGTTCCTGTGGATTGCAGCAGCCAGTAATATTGAAATATCGTTCCATGTCGTTCACCTCGTATTTGTTTTTACATTTCCATTATTTCCATTATAGCATACCGCTTGTACAATTACAACAGAAAAAACAAAATAGAAAGGCTGTCTACCAAATCAAACAGTCTTTCTGAGGAGATATATGGAGAAAAATAAAACCATCTACTTGTTATGCGGACTTCTTAACCCCAATGGTTTCCAGCCATGTGACAATACGACCTTCTGAATCTGCTACCACATTTCTGGAAAGTGTCAGTCCATCTGTCCGAACGGTTGCATTTGGTTCTAATTCTGCGATTTCCGCTACAGAACCGGAAAATCCACTGCCACCATGACTGTTAAACGGAATAATCGTCTTTCCGCCTGCGGTTCTGCTGCGGTGGAGAACAGCAGTTCTACCGCAGCAACGACAACGGTTTCTCAAACGACAGAAGAGCAAACTTCCGAAGTTGCAACAGATACAGAAACAACAGAAACAACTGCATTTGCGGAAGAAAGCGATTCTGATACAGCAGAATCTGCTGCCGAAGAAACAGAAAGCAGCGGAAAAGTATTGGTAGTCTATTATTCTGCAACCGGCAGCACGGAACGAGCAGCCAATGCGATTGCAGAGGCAACCGGCGGCGACTTGTTTACAATTGAACCAGTTGAACCCTACACTTCCGATGATTTAAATTGGACAAACAGTGACAGCCGTGTTTCCATAGAACATGACAACCCTGACCAAAGAACGGTAGAACTGGTTTCCACTTTCGTGGACAACGGGGACAGCTATGACACTGTATTTATTGGGTATCCGATTTGGTGGGGAATTGCCGCATGGCCAGTGGACGGGTTTATCACAGCAAATGATTTCACCGGAAAAACAGTCATTCCATTCTGTACGTCTGCAAGTTCCGGACTGGGCGACAGCGGAAACTTGCTGGCAGAAATGGCAGGTACAGGAAACTGGCTGGAAGGAGAACGGTTCTCTTCTGGTGAATCTATCGACACGATTGCACAGTGGGCAACCGATGTCATCAACGAAAACTAATTAGGAGGAAACAATTATGGAGTATGTACAACTGAACAATGGATTGAAAATGCCGATGCTGGGCTATGGTGTTTATCAGGTAACAAATGGTGGATATTGCAAACTTTGCAAGAATCGTTCCGATGGTCAACCAGGTGGAAACGCATGTATTGAATCAGCAGACGGAAGCAAAAAGATGAATGGACAAGTATGAAGTGCAAATTGAAGCGTGGACACCGTTTGGCGAGGGCAGGGGAAACCTGTTCACCAACGAGATACTGACAAAAATCGGCGAAAAGTATCAGAAATCTGCTGCACAGGTGATGTTGCGTTGGAATTTGCAGCGTGACATCGTGGTTGGAATGAAAATGTGGATAAGATACGAGATGATATTCGTAACCATCACCCACAGATTCACATTGTGGACTTTGATTTTCTGAGCCTGAAAGGGTATGTGTAAGGGTATGAAATGATGAACTTTTTCATATACGCATCACGATTTTCATGACAACAGTAATCCATCACGTCACCGCTTCAATCACCGTTTTTCTATTCAACGATACATTGCATAGCGGTTGATTGTCTTCCAGCTTGTTAGAGCTTGTATCCATGACAAAAAAATGATATAATAGAGATACGAAAAAGAATATCCGACAACAAATTACGAAAGTGATTTGACAGACAAGCAATTTGCACGAAAGGAACCAAACTATGTATAATCACATATATACCACAAGAACACTGGACATTACGACCAAATGGCAGCACATTCACTTGAATGTGGGCAGAATTCTTTATGTTATCATGCAAAAACAGGATGCGGAAATACACCTGTATGGCGGAAAAATATACACCACAAGAATCACCTGTGGAGAATTGAAAGAGCAGCTGGGGGAAGATTTTCTGGAAATTCGCAGAGGGTGTCTGGTGTCTGCTATCACGATTCAAAACATTACAGAAACGGTGAATCTCATCAACGGCGAAGCGTTGAAATACACGATACGCCGCAAAAAAGAAATCATCCACGCTTTTCGTCAAAAACAGCAGGTCATCATTGGTCGTCTTGCTGCGAACGATACGCCCAAGACTTATGAAGCATATCGCCAGCATTATTGCTGCTATGAAGATGCACCATTCGCTTTTGCAGACATCAAAATGATTTTCAATGATGAAATCAGTGCCGTGGATTGGATTTTCTGTTATGGAAACGAAGCCCTCGCCAAGTTGGAAATGTTCCCATTGAAAAAGTTGATTGGTCAAAAATTCAGCGTCCTGTTTGAAAACATGGATCCCGACTGGCTCAGGTTTTATGAAAAAGCGGTTCTTTACGGTGAAATTATGGAAATCAATCATTACAGCCCCGAAATTGATGCTTTTCTAAAAGTAATCTGTTTTCCAACATTCTGGGGGCACTGCGGCTGCATTTTATTTCACACCTATGACCTTAATGTGTACGGCGACGATGAACCCTTCCGGTAAAAACATGGAACGAAACGACAAAAGATACTGATTTTATGTCGTTTCGTTCCAACTTTAAAAAATCATATCTTTTTTTCTTGACAAATGGCACACAAATATGTTATAATAAAATTACAAAAAACACGTGACACATTTGAAATAAAAGGAGGTATATTCTTATGAAACAATGGAAACGACTGGCTGCCCTCTCATCGGCAATCGTCATGGCGGCGGCAACGCTGACATATTTCCCAAACGACACCCTGCAAAACATTCGATGGGAAATTTCAGCAAGTGCAGATGGAACAAGTGCAGTAACGTGGACAAAAACAGAATCGGACGGTCTGACATGGACGCTGTACGAGGACGGCACGCTGACCATCAGCGGCACAGGAGCGATGAAAGATTACAACGCTGTTGGCAATTTAAGTCCTGCAACCCAGAAGAAAGACAGCGTAAAAAAAGTAGTAATTGAAAAAGGTGTCACCAGCATTGGAAATGATGCGTTTCATAATTGCAACAGCTTAACCAGCATCACGATTCCAGAGAGTGTCACCAGCATTGGAAGTTTTGCGTTTGATAGTTGTAGCAGCTTAACGAACATCACGATTCCAGACAGTGTCATCGGCATTGGAAGTTCTGCGTTTTGTGATTGTAGCAGCTTAACCAGCATCGTGATTCCGAATAGCGTTACCAGCATTGGAAGTTATGCGTTTGATGATTGCAAAAACTTAACCAGCATCACAATTCCAGATAGCGTTACCAGCATTGGAAATTTTGCGTTTTATGATTGCAGCAGCTTAACCAGCATCACGATTCCAGATAGCGTTACCAACATTGGAAAGGCTGCGTTTAATAATTGCAAAAACTTGAAAACCATTTCTCTGAGCTGTAAATCCACATTGAAAAGAAGTGATTTCGGTGGGCAAGCGAATTTGGTTTCTTATACATCGCACACATTAAACAAAACAGAAGCAAAAGCTGCAACTTGCACCGAAGATGGAAACAAGGAATATTGGACTTGTGAACACTGCGGAAAATATTTCTTGTCAGATGACACCAATCCAGAAACGGCTAAAGCAGTGGAATTATCAGAAACCGTGATTCCCGCAAGCCACAAATTGACAAAGGTGGAAGCGAAAGCTGCAACCTGTTCCGAAAACGGCAACAAGGAATACTGGACTTGTGAACACTGCGGAAAGTATTTCTTGTCAGATGATACCAATCCGGCAACGGCAACAGCAGTAGAATTATCAGAAACCATCATTCCTGCTCTGAAACACAAAAATGCAACCACTCGTGGTGTAGCAGAGCCGACAGAAACAGCCCCTGGTTATTCTGGTGACCTCTATTGTCCAGATTGTGATACAGTTTTGGAAAAGGGCTATACCTACTGGAACGAAGGCAATCTGACCTGGAAACTGGACGCCGACGGCACGCTGACCATCAGCGGTACAGGGGCGATGAAAAATTACTATGATAACAAAAAAAGCCCTGTATACAAAAACTCGAATGTTAAAAAAGTTGTGATTGAAGATGGTGTCACCAGCATTGGAAATTATGCGTTTACTTATTGCGTTAGCTTAACCAGCATCACGATTCCAGATAGTGTTACCAGTATTGGATATTATGCGTTTTTTTATTGCAAAAGCTTAACCAGCATCACGATTCCAGATAGCGTTACCAGCATTGGAAATTATGCGTTTTTTTATTGCAGAAACTTAACCAGCATTACGATTCCAGATAGTGTCACCAGCATTGGAAATGATGCGTTTTCTAATTGCAGAAGCTTAACCAGTATCACGATTCCAGATAGTGTCACCAGCATTGGAGCTATGGCGTTTCATAGTTGCACCAACTTGCAAACCATTTCTCTGAGCTGTAAATCTTCCTTGAAAAAAAGTGATTTCGGCGACCAAGCGAATTTGGTTTCTTATACATCACACACATTAAACAAAACAGAAGCAAAAGCTGCAACTTGCACCGAAGATGGAAACA
>OGRM01001179.1_pt1 | contig 17674 bp, 15 predicted proteins | sample 1553491 | NCBI WGS metagenome assembly OGRM01 (sample SAMEA2580110, study PRJEB22360) | human gut metagenome | biome: human gut; feature: human-associated habitat; material: faeces | place: Denmark | collected 2008/2010
CAGCCACACCGCAAACGCTCCCACACCCCACCGCCCCACGACACTGAGGCGTCAGGCGGACGTGAAATCCTGCGCCGCCCGAGCCCCGCAGCGCCAAAGCGCAGCTCGGGGACCAACGGCACCGCAGCGCCCCATGGCGCCATCTGGCCGCAGCATCCACAACGGCGGTGGCGCCACCAGACTCGATGCGAACCCTGACGCCACAGGCGCCACCGCACCCACGCCGTCCGCCGCTAGCAGTGCCCGCAGCGCCAAACCGCTCGCGCACCCCACGCGCAAATCAGCAGCAGCCTTCGGCGGGACTTCGCTTTGTTCCATCGAAAGCGCGCACCCACCATACATATTTATCCGCCGCTCCTGTGGCGGGGGTTTCCAGCTGATGCTCCAAGAACAGCTGCGTTTCCCTGCCACCCAGGCGAATGTCGAAGCGCGCCGTGCGCTTGCCATGGCGTACCGGACCGAAACCGCTTGCCATCAGCACCTCGTCAATGCGGAAAGCACGGCAATCCTTGAGCACGACAACGCAAGGCTCAAGGCGGCCATCCCGCCCGAACCGCGCCAACACGTCCACCGTTTCGCGGTGCACGCGCCTCATTTCACCATCTTTCGCCCTGTAGTCCATGTCTGTATACTAGAACAGGTGTTCGTATAAAAGCCAGCGAACAAACTCTGTTTTCGATGTGATGGAAGGGATGGCCCATGCTTGCCAGCAAGCGCACAAAGAGCTATGTGTGCATCGACTTGAAGAGCTTCTACGCAAGCGTCGAATGCGTCGATCGAGGCCTGGACCCTTTCACCGAAAACCTCGTGGTTGCCGACCCCACCCGCGGGTCCGGCACCATCTGCCTTGCCATAACCCCCGCCATGAAAGCACTGGGCGTAAAAAACCGCTGCCGCATTTTCCAAATTCCCAACGGGATCGAATACACCATGGCAACGCCGCGCATGGCCCGATACATGGAGGTATCGGCGCAGATAAACGCCTTATACCTGCGTTACGTAAGCACCGAGGACATCCACGTGTACAGCATCGATGAATGCTTCATCGATGCAACTCCCTACTTGAAGCTGTACCGCATGGGCGCAAAGGCCTTCGCCAAAATGCTGCGCAACAAGGTAACTGAAGAAACAGGCATCACCGCCACGGCAGGTATCGGCCCCAACCTGTTTTTGGCGAAGGTGGCCTTGGACATCGAAGCAAAAAAGGCAGCCGACGGCATAGGCATGCTGGACGAAGAAAGCTACAAACGCGAAATCTGGTTCCATCGGCCCATAACCGACATCTGGCAAGTGGGCCCAGGCATCGCACATCGTCTGGCAAAACACGGTATCCACGATATGGCGGGCGTATGCGCGGCAAACCCCGCATGGCTGAAAAAGGAATTCGGCAAAAACGGTGAATACTTGCTAGACCACGCCTGGGGACAGGAGCCCTGCACCATCAAGCAGATAAAAGAGTACCGCCCCGCAGCGCATTCGATATCGAACGGGCAGGTGCTGATGCGCGACTATTCTTTCAGCGAAGCACGCACCGTACTGCGGGAAATGGCAGACGCCAGCTGCTTGGACTTGTGCTCGAAGGGACTTTCGTGCGGGAACGTATCCGTGCACGTTGGCTACGCGCAGCCCCATCTTACCGAAAGCGGCAGATGGGGCATGGGAAGCGGCGGTTCAGCCAAGCTTTCCGAACGAACCGATTCGTCGCATCGCATAGTGAAGGTTGCGCTGGAATTGTTCGACAAGCACACGCTGAATAGCGAACCTATCCGCAGGCTAACGGTGGCACTGGGCGCCCTCCAACCCACCAAGTACGACCAACCCAGTCTTTTCAGCTCGGAAGACGATGGCAAAGAAGCCGACCTGGCCAAAGTATCCATTGCCGTGCGCGACCGCTTTGGCAAGAACGCATTGCTGCGCGGCACCAGCTTGAAGCAGGGCGCAACCATGCGCGAACGCAACAACCAAATAGGAGGCCACCGTGCTTAGCGAAGACGATTTCCTGGAAGACATTGCCTTCGACGAGGCAGAAAGACGCCGCTGCATATTGCGCGACATTGCAATGCGAATTAAGGAAAACGGCATCCACTTCGCCGCCAACAGCCCCAAACGAGCCACCCAGTTCATGCCCTTCGCAGCGCTGACTGGCTTTGAGGAATTAATGGCCGAAAAGGAAGCGGACGCCGCCAAATTCGACGATTTTGCCGGGGCACAGGTGTTCGACACGCCCTAGAGGCGCGGGGAAGGGAGCGTGACCACCCTAGGGCGCAGGACCCCCGCAACCCCCGAGCACGCGGGATGCGTATCGGGGGTTTTCTCGTATCGGCGGCAAAGAAACCGCAAATCCTGTGCACCCGGGATGCGTAAAGAGGGTCGCCGTGCAGCGCAACGCCCTAGGGGCGCGGAGCGTACTGGTTAAACCTTCGCGAGAAGCGCCCTCCCGCCCGTCGACTGCTCCAGGCACGCGGGGCGCACGCGGTCGGCCCTGCAAGCTCCGCCACCGCGACCCGCCGACCACCCCAGGCGCCTGACGTACCACCCCGCGCAAGAACCACCGCATGCTATGCTTTTCTGCAAATTTGGCAATCAAGAGGATTAACCCACACCAACGTCAACAGGAGAAGAGTTATGTTCAAGATTTCCAATTTCACCGACAACGACGACGTAACCGTACTCAAGGAATTCGGCGCCTTCAAAACCATCGAATGGAAGCGCGACCTTTCCGTCAACGAGGCTTCCGCCATGAACGCTTACTTCGCCAGCGAAATGAACGTGCGTCGCCGCCAGGTTATCTGCGATCTGAGCCAGGCACCCGTCACCGTTCAGGCAGGCGCCATGCAGTGGATGGTAGGCAACGTGACCTGCACCACCGGCGTTAAGGGGGTGGGCGACCTGTTCGGCAAGGCCCTGCGCGGTGCGGTTACCAGCGAATCGGCCATCAAGCCCGAATACCAGGGCACGGGTCTTCTGGTGCTCGAGCCCACCTACCGCTACATCATCACGCTCGACGTAGCCGATTGGGGCAATTCCATCGTGCTCGACGACGGCCTATTCCTGGCGTGCTATTCCAGCCTTCAGCACAAAACGGTTATGCGCAGCAACGTTTCTTCCGCCGTTGCTGGCAACGAAGGGCTGTTCAACCTGGGCATCCAGGGCTACGGCGCGCTATGCTTGGAATCCCCCTGCCCCGAAGAAGAGCTGATCGAGGTCACCCTGGACAACGACGAACTCAAGATCGACGGTAACATGGCGCTGGCTTGGAGCGGATCCCTCAACTTCACGGTTGAGCGCTCAGGCAAATCGCTCGTGGGCTCTGCCGCTTCCGGGGAAGGCTTGGTAAACGTCTATCGCGGCACCGGCAAGGTGCTTCTTGCTCCAACACTTTATTAAAATCAATCGCGCTCGAGAAACTATAAATGCAGGTCAGCCTTGCGCGGTCTGCATTTATGCTGATCATCGCCCACACTTGCTCACATCACTAAAGCAGTTGTGACGCACGCCCTAAGGCGGCTCATTGCAATACGGCATCCCTGGAGGTAGAGTGACGAACATGTTCATCTAACCAAGGAGGTTATCGTGAGTCTGGATCACCGAATCGTCATGCCCCCCGCCGAAGAATTCCAGGGCCTGTCGCCCGAGGAACTGCCGAAGGGCCTTGAAGGGCTCGTAGTGGTCGAGCTGGGAGATTACGTCGCGATGCCTGCCTGCACCCGCGCGCTCGGCGAAATGGGCGCCACGGTGTACAAGATCGAAACCATCAAGGGCAACCTGCACCGCGGCGACGGCGTTGGCTTCGGCATGCCGGAGCTGGGCCCCGACAACCCGGCGTTCGACATGAGCAACGCCAACAAGAAATTCCTTTCCATCGACATGAAGTCTGATGGAGGACGCGAACTGGTAGAAAAGCTGCTGGAGCAGGCCGACGTGTTCGTTACAAGCCTGCGCAATCCTTCCTTGAGGCGCTTGGGCTACGACTACGAAACATTGCATGCCCGTTACCCGCGCCTGGTATACGGCCAAATGCGCGGCTATGGAGAACGAGGCGCCATGAAGGACGCCAAGGGCTTTGACGCCACCTGCTATTCCGCCCGTGGCGGCCTGCTTATGTCCATTCCGCAGGCTGGCGAGCACTTCCAGCCAGGCAACATGCCCGCCGCATTCGGCGATTTCAATTCCTGCATCGCCCTTGGCTTGGGCATCATGAGCGCCGTTTGGCGCGCTCAGCGCACCGGCATGGGCGATCACGTTACCGTGAACCTTCACCACATGGCGCTGTGGGGTATGCAGGTGCCTGTTGTTTCCGCCCCGTTCGGCGTGCCCTTCCCGAAGAGCCGCAAGGCCGTGCCCTGCCCCACCAACAATTCGTACATGACCGCCGATGGCGTATGGTTCCTTATCTGCTACGGCACCTACGATTCCTGGTATCCGTTTGTTGCACGCCTGATTGGCCTGGAAGAATACGCCGACGACCCGCGCTTCACGAATTGCTCAACTATCAACGCCAACGGCGACAACGCAACCGTGGTAAACATGATGGCCGAAGCCTTCGCCAAGCACGACTGGGCATACTGGAAGGAAGTTTTCGATACCAACGACGTTCCCTACGCAGTATGCAACACCATGGATGATGTTCTTGAAGACGAAGAAGCTTACGTCAACGATATGCTCCGTCCGATTCACTACGACAGCATCGGCGACCATTCCATTACCACGATTCCCATCCGCATGAAGAGCCAGGGCGACCCAGTTATCAGCCGTGCGAAGCCGGTCGGCTACGACACGCGCGCGGTTATGGAAGACCTGGGCTACAGCGAAGCCGAAGTGGATGCTCTGGTGGAAGCAGGCAACGTGCGCTGCTACGACGAAGAGGCACCGGCGAAACTCGACGACCTTTCGTTCGGCCCTACGCAAGACTAGCGGTTCAGCTCACCTTCGGAGCCGACCCCTTTCTATTTCAAACAAAGCCCTTCGTCGCAAAACGCGGCGAAGGGCTTTTTCTTGTTACAAGCTAGCCGATGATCTTGATGCTGTTGGCGTATTCGTCTGCGTCGTCGGTGTAAACTGCGGCGTTCTTCTTCTGGCGCTGAATCAAAATCCCACGATATAAACCCAGTGGATAATGTAAGCTTCGCAAGCCATTCGTCAACCGGCATGTACACCCCATATGGTACAGAATTTCCAATGACAAAGCACATCTTTGAGCCATCTTTGCAAGCATCGCGCAAGGCAATGAGGACATGAGCCATGACATAAAAATACAGCGCAGCCATTGTGTGGTAATTCTTCTTGCCACCGTGATTCTCCCGCTCATGCTCCATTTTATGGCAGGTGGCAGACAGTTCTTCATGGATTGGAGCGAGCACGGGATCATCAACGTAAACGTATGTGCCCTTCCGCTCTTTGGATACCATTTGCGTACAAGATCGAATCAACCCCGGCCGTATTAGCTTCTGCAAGTCCGACCAGCCCGTTATCTCACCGAGTACAGACAATTCCAAGCGAGTTGCATCAGCGTAGTCGTAGTTGTTAGCGTACGGCGGTGAAGTGACCACCAGATCGATAGAGTTGAGGAGATCGTGGTAAACGTTTCGAGCGTCATGCTCAATCAGCTCCGCTTTTGGACTAACCCCATGAGATTGCATTTTCATCAAGTCGTCGACCATTTCTTGAGCTTGATTGAAGTAGACATCCCGAACAGTAGCTACACGCGCTTTCCCATGAGAAGGAAGGACATACTGCCCGATTGCCGTTCCCGCATGTGAGGTTGGCCGTATGATGCAAACGAATGCCAGCCACGCCATGTGCCATGCTTTAGAATCGTCGCACACTGCTTCAATGGCTTTCCTCAAGCGGCCAAGTTCAAGGAGATTGGTCTCGTCATAGCATTTATGTACGAGCGGAGGGTACTCATATGGATCTGAACGATCCGCCTCTGCGATATTAAGCGCCTCCTGAACCATTTGATTGAAGTCGACGATATCCACGTCCCATTCGAGTTTCGTTTGTGCGATCCGCGATACGAGTGGTTGCGATTCGAACCCAAAGGACTTTATGCCTGCGTTATCGGCAGCAAGCAAAGTCGTACCTGAACCAGCGGACGGGTCCAACACCCTCATGTCGTCTTTGGCGCCTGCTCCTAAATAGGCCAATTCCGCCCTAATCATTTCTTCTGCCCAATCGGCTGAAAAGCCAGCAGTGTATCTAAACCATCTGCGTATAGACTATTTCATGTTGTCTACAAATGTTGAAGATTGCATTCTATCTTCCCTTCGCTATTGCAGGTGCCGACATCAGCACGTTTGGCCAAGCCGATGTGTCATTCATCATCGAACTCAATATCGACCTCAGCAGCCTCGTATATGTCAACCAGCTGATCGATATCGACAGTGTTCACGATCCAATTGCGCGCCATGCACTGCTGCTTGAATTCGTTTATCCGGTTAACACCGTTGATTTCCCTTAGGGTTATCACTAACCCGAAAGGTAGGTGCTTGCTTGGGCTTGGCCGGTCAGCTCGCTCGGTGGTGAGTATCTTTACCCCCCACATATTGCTGCCACTCACATAGGTCTTGTGCGGTCTTACGCGCGGGCTTAATTTATCGGAAATGTGCTTCACGCTGTCCCATTTGCGGAAAAAAGTACGTGCATCATCTTCGTTAAGATGTGCTCCTTTCGCGCCCTGCACGTTACCGTTGAGCTCCTTTACGCTTGTTCCGGTCTCCGTCTCGAATAGGCGGCCAAAATGCAGGTCCATCTCGGTGCTCGTATAGTCTACGCCCTGGTTCCTGTTGCATTGCGGGAAATAGCAAAGCGTTGCCCGTGCGACGTAGGGAAACTTGTCGTCGCGCATCGGCACGGGGATGTTGTATGCGTATGTGCTGTAGGCATTTGCCACCCCGTTCAATACGAAACGTATCTCGTCGTTTCTGCACCTGAGCACATCCTTGATACTCTTTGGCACTACTCCGTATCCTATCTGTGGGTCAGCAGGCTCATTCTTCCAGCCGATTGAGGAATCAACGATTAGTGCCTTTGCCATTTCGCGCGTCAAACCGCATTTGTATATGAGGTAGGCGACTTTTCGCGCTATCCACGGTGCGGCGAGGGACGTGCCCGATCCCGTAACCGGCATAAAGGGGGCTGCGGTCTTTATCGGGTTTGCCCTCGTGCCCCCATAGTAGCTCACATCAGGTTTCCCGAAGAATGAAAGCACGGGGCCGCTCCTCGCGTAATCAACGACCGTATCATCTCTATCTACCGAATTAACCACGACTGAGTTGATGGAGTCGGCGGGTGCGCCAATGCGTGATTGGTTAAGAACGGTTTTGTTTGTTCCCGCTACGACAAATATCACATCGTATTGTGCCTGGATGCGATCGAGTATGTCCGCTTCCGGAGAAATCGAGTTTACGCGTATCTCCAGCTCGGCGCCGAGCGATAGGTTCCAGACCTTGATGCCAGGGTTGTCCGATACGATTTCTTCAATTTGCCGCATAACGGCGAAGGAGCTAAAGCGCGTCTTCGTTGCTACACCGAAGTGCTTCACGCGGAAACGACCGCAGTCGTCTTCTAGATCGGGATTGAGGGCGGGACCATCTACGATGATTGAGCTAACGGATGTTCCGTGTTCATAGTCGGATTCGCGTACTTGTATTGATGGATCAAGGCGGTGTTCGTACTCCACCCAGTCTGCACAGTAAACGCGTTTGTCGAACGGGGTGTCGATGACGCCTACAACGGGCTCGTTGCTCGGACTTGGAATATCGGGAAACATGCCACTCGCCACGCCAAAGTCCCCATCAGTCCAGTCGCTAGCATCATCCAGCTCCATGGCAACAAGGTAGGGAGCACGAATCCTGAGCTTGGTATACTGCTCCCGCGTCAACAGAACGCTGGTGCCGAGCACACGGTTCCTCACAAGGTCGTCAATGCCAACTTCATGCAAAAGCTCAAATGTGTCGCGACCGGTCTCGTAGAGCGTTACAAACGCCCAATCCAAATCTTCATCCTCGATGTTCTCTGGTATATCAAATCGCTGAGCATAGAAAGCATCCTTTATTACCTGCGAAAATTTCGTCTTCTTCATAGAGGTTACGCCTGCAGGAAGGTCGTTCTTGCTTACGTTGCCCAAATCGTCGTCAGTCACCGTTCCGCCGAAGTATCTTTCTACGATGGCTGCGCACTCCCTGAGCATCTTTTCGGTTTCATCGAGCTCAACACGTTCGACGCTATAGGTGATAACATGTCTGCGCTTTAAGTTTGGTGCTATGTCATACTTTGCGCCAACGATGTGCTCGCTTGCCTTGCCATCAGCGCTACCAAGCAGCCTTTTTACACGATTGCTCTTTGCGATTACACGATCGTAGAATACGCAAACCAGCGGGTTAACATTGATGGATATACTGCCCCAGAACTGTGCCACCGCATGTATATCATTCGCAAGCGCCAGCAAATGAGCTACGTCGACGCTTTGGCCTTTCGGCAATGAGGGACGTCCGCCTGATGCAGACGAAGGTGCGCTATCGAAACTTCCTTTAAGACGCAAAAGGTCATTCATCAGGCCTCTTTCACCTCCCTGGATACCGTACTTTTGGGGATGCCGGTCAGTATTTCGATCTCCCTAACCGTGTAGCCCCGTTCTTTCAACTCACGAATATCGTCTGTCGGATTCGCTATCATCGTCTTATACAGCCTTTGCAAGTAGCTGAACTCATTGCCTGGATCGCTGAAAGCAATTGAAGCCCTAATCATGTTAGTGAGGTCGCCAGGCATAGGGATTTCATCAGCCTGCATGACAATCTTGCGAAGCAACCGAGTGTTCTTCCCGGCGTAATCAAATTGGGCGAGCAGATTGTTGGTTATCTTCTCGGCTATATCGACAAGATCATCACGTGTATACCGACTAAAGTCGATAACTGCATCGAAGCGCCTCACAATTGCCTTGTCTAGCTTCTTAAATAAGTTGGTAGTCGCAATCACAACCATCTGCGCATCAATGCGTTCTAGCTCACGCAAAAAAGTTGAGGTAGCTCGACCCATTTCGCGCACATCACGTGAGTCGGTTCTGTCCAAGGCAAGGGCATCAATCTCGTCGAAAAGCACAACGTATCCGCTCTGATTCGCAAGGCTGTTAATCTCGTCAAAGAGAGCCACTATGTTCTTGCTCGTCTGACCGAGTTTGCTGTCGATAACAGAGCTAAAGTCAACAACCAAAGTCTCCCTACCCAGAACACGTGAAATCTGACGTGCTGTCTCAGTCTTACCAGTACCTGGGGGCCCTTGGAATATGAACTTGTTCACGCCAGCGTTGTGACCTACGGCATTGATGACCCCCCTCACGTCATCGGCTATGGGCTTGGGGAGTGGAAGCGGTGCCTTGGTATATGGCAGCTTCTGCAAGTAGTCTGTGCCGAGAGAGCCGCTATCGGTCTGAGGGACAAACGTATTTGTGTCTGAGAGAAGCGCCATGACGTATTCGGCGAGTTGGTAATCACCAGACGCATCGAAGTCACGCGCAATCTCGTAAGCTTCAGTCCTGAAAGCAGGATCGTTATGTTCCGAATAATATCTAATAAGGTTGATGATGTTCCTCTTTTTCATCTTCCCTTTCCTCCCAGCTGGCCTACTTTCATTATAGGACAAGACTCACCATTTTTGGGACAGCATTCTTGATTTTCTGGCGAACTGCAGCTATGCTATCCACGGGTCATAAAGTGACCTGCAGTTCCATGACAGCATCGACGACAGAGAAAGGAGGCGTTCAACAATTTTGAGCTTCGGTGGCCACGATTGACGGAAAGGAGGTACAAGCTATGGCTTCTGTTACCGTGAAGATCCCGAAGTATCGGGTTGCTCGCTCTGGACGAGTCGTAAGGACGGGCACTACGCGCAAGACGGTTCACGTGCGCATCCGCAAAAAATAGGGCTTCAGCCGACAACTGAAGCCCTACACGGCGAACGAGGGAAGTTCTCTTGCACGGGGCTTCCCTCTTTTCGTAAGCAGAATGATAATAGGCAATCGTTACATATTCCAGTGTTTTCGTCAGCTCGGCACGTAGAGGTCTGCTCCGCCCCGAGAATTTTGACTCCACAGATTGAGCAATGGGGCCGGAGTGCTGTTTGAAGTGAAACCGAAAGAACAGCTGGCAAACCATCCAATTACCTGCGATTGTAGTGAGCGTGCGACCCCGAACACACGGAAGGCGCTCAAGGAGAGCATTCAAACGCTCGGGGCAAAAACCGAAAAGCAATGTAGGAAGGGAGCTTCCCATGGAGGAAGAAAACGAATACACCGGAATGACCGCAAACGAAATGCAGAGGCTCCTTGATGCGGAGGCAAAACAGGGAGCAAGCGAGCTTGAAGCCTATCGGAAACTGATGAGAATCTTAGGGGTCGAGTTCCCAAGCAAGGAATAATGCGGCATTTGATTTAAAAGCGCCTAGGCCTGGATGAGGAGCCGAGGCCTAGGCGCTTTTCTTGTGAGGTCTCGACCGTAATCAGTCCGCGATTGTTGAAAAAAGATGGTTGCAGCGCCAGACCGAGCCCGGAGCGGAACCATCAAGCAAAGATAGTATGCCGCCTTAGAATGCGATAGAATCAAGAAAGAGCTCAGGGAGCTAAGGTTATCTTGCCTATATGTAACCCCCTAGCTCTTTTTCGTTTATTGCCAGCGCGACGCATTCTCCGCGAGCTTTGTTCTTGCAACTGCAGAACTACAGAACCCGAGCGATCTCTGGCTTTAGCTCTTCAACACGACTGCATGCCCCAACTGCTATAGCCCGACGGCTAGGTTATCTTCTTCTGGATCCGCCTGCCGTGTTGTTGTACGAACTAGTGGCGTTGAACGCTTTAATAAGACTCTTTTCTAAAGCGTTCATCTGCTGCGGCGAGCAGGGTGCAATCTTTACAAAAACGGGCTTCCCGTTACGAACGTCGGCATAGACATCGCCATTTCCATGCCCGGTAAGGTGGTTTCTAACGCGGGAACATACATGCAGCGATTGCCCAACATAGACGTTCTCGAAAGCCGTTCCATCAGGCGACGGGGATGTCACAATAACGTAGCATCCGGGCTGGTCCATAGTCTTGTACCCACCTGTCACCTTATTCCCGGATTTCGTTGTCTTCCAGTTCCCCAAGAACGTATTGGCTGGAATCAACATAGATCCCAGTATGCTCTGCCGAAGTTCTGCCTGATGCTTCTTCTGGTTTTCGAGAATAAGCAGCTGAACACAACCGTAGATCAGGACCAACAAGGCAGCGATGATAAGCACGAGGGAAATTCGGAAGCAGAACAAGTCAGAACCTGCAAGGTTACCAGCCAGACCACGCTGCATTAACCTAAACCAACCTTCGATGCCGGCGGTAAGATCAGAGATTCCCATATCTTGCTTCCTTTCAGCTCTCTCGAAGAGTATATCAACAAGCAACGAGAATGCCGCCATTGGCGCAGGCCACAACGACATTGAAAGGTTCGGCAACCCCAGTAGACCCAACAGTAACCTGCCAAACGCCAAACCGAGTCTGTCTGGAATGATGAGACAGTATCGGCCAAGTCGTCTCGATAACGCACGGAATCGTTGCAGGCAAAATAAAGAAAGAAGCCCAGGTTAGCTATCCAGCACGCCTAGGGCCTCTCGGCTAAATTATATGCACTCAAACGGTACAGTGCAGCGTAACGGCCTGAATTCACCGCCAAAGACGTGGAATTATAGCCAAATCGATTCAATTGCTGCCAGCGCCCCTACTTCATCATCCAGGGATAATCTGGGAACTCCTCGGGAAGCACGATCTTGTCCCGTTTGGCGCCATCGCCCGAAAGGCACTTTGCAAGGTAGGTCCAAAGCCTCGATTCGAAGATGTTTTCCGTCATCTTGTTCAAATGGTTAAGGGTGATCTTGCTTGGATCATTCACCCAAAGCCGAAGCATGCCCACTTTCGCCGAAGCGATGTACTCCGAAATAACATCAAGCTGGAAAGAAGAAAGCTCAAAGCCCCTATCCAACAATGCGGCGAACAGCTGTTTCATCGGCTCACACTGCTTATCAAGGTAAATAGACCCATATTCCCCGTTCGCCAAAATGGAAACTTCCCTGAAGCGTTTTTGATAAAAGTCGGCCATCGCATCGGTAGCCTGCTCAAGCGCAATATCGTCTAAGCACGAAATAATGGCTTGGCAGGTTGAAGTGCAGGTATTTTCTTCTTCGACAGACTCAAGAACATTGCTGATGCTGTAATAGTTGCGGTAAAACGTCGCCCGTGAATAGCCCGCCTTTTCCGTAAGAGCCATAACGCTGATTTGATCGAGCGGCTTTTGGGCATAGAGCTCAAGAAATGCCTCTTCAAGGCACTTTCGCGTTGGCGATTTTGGCAGCTGCTGAATAGGGATCATCGTTACCTCGTCCTTTGTTCCCGAAATGGCGTTCTGCGAAGTGCGCTCAGCTGGGCTAATACAGCTAATACAATCCCCGGCAAAATGTCTCGTTCTTCATGAACACGTTCATACTGCAATTAGAATACTACTTGTCAGAGTACGAAGTTGTATCGTCACTTGATACGTCCTGGCAAATGGGGAAATCAGGAGCTTCGTTCTGCTGCCTTAAGGGGAAAGGCGGGCAAAATGCACGAACTTGGAGTAACCAGAAGCATCGTTGACGTTGTATTGCGCAACGCGTGCTCCCAGCAGGCCAAACAGGTCCTTTCGGTGAGCCTGGTTATAGGCGAAATGCGCAACTTGGAAGAAGAATGGGTGCAGCGCTATTTCGACCGCTGCGCAAAAGGCACCCTTGCCGAAGGCGCAAAAATCAAGATCCAGAAGGTACCTATGGCTTTTTACTGCAACGACTGCGGGTCAACCTTCCAACTTGCCATGGGCAGCGACAGGCATATGTGCTGCCCCGATTGCGGAAGCGAAAACTACGACATGGTCACCGGCGGAGAACTCCTTATCAAGGAAATCGAAATCAGATAGGCCTACTTCACGTATTACGAACAAGGGGACATAAATCGTTCGGAAAAGGAAGGAGCGGGAAATGCATAAAGGGGAAGAAATGCTCAACCAAGCTCAAGAGAACGCTACGGAAGCGCAAGCAGCTTCCGTTCGGGTAAAGCCAGGCATCGATTACGAGAAACTGAAGAGCATCGGGGTTCCTGATGAGGTAATTGCCTCGCTCGACCCGCGCGACGGCGGCAACATCACCCCGCAGGGGGAAGTGCTTTTCTTGGACGAAGGCCGCCTACACCGCAGGGAACTGCCAGACAAGCCCCTGCACGAAAACCACCCGCGCGGGCTGGGGATCAAAGACTTCATCATGACAAAGGTGCTGGCCACAACGCCAAAAACGTGGGACCGTACCCTTAAGGTGTTCATGATGATCGTATCAGGAGCAAAGCTTACGGGAAAAGAGGGTATCATTCCAGAGCTCTATAAAAGGGCTACCCAGTTCTCGCCCGATGAGAAAATGTACACGCACGGCACTGTGCTGCCCCTTAATGTGGATATGGCCGAGGAAGGCAAAACCGCGGTTTTGCCCATAGATCTGATCATGGACGCCATCGATGGCGCTGAATACATCGCTCAAATGAATCGGTGCATTTGCCGTTCCGCCCACGACTGCTCCGAATACGAAAAAACGCTGGGCTGCCTGTTCTTCAACATGGCGGGAGTAACGGCGGTGAAAAACGGGCTGGCAAAGCCGGTAACGAAAGAAGAGGCTAAGCAGCATGTCTACGATGCCCGCGATGCCGGTTTGATCGGGCAGGCGTTGTATGTCGAACTCGAGCAGATGGTTTGGGGCTTCGAGAATCAGAAGATGGATGAGTTCATGGAAATCTGCTTCTGCTGCCCTTGCTGCTGCGTGGCGCTCGATGTTTGCAAGAATGCGAACCGCACTATAAAGAACCGATTCAGCGGCGCTGGCTTTACGGCGGTAATCGACCACGAGAAATGCACGGGTTGCGGCAACTGCGCCAAGAAGTGCCCACAGGAAATCATCACGGTGAACTCCGATGGCAAGGTGACAATCGACCAAGACCATTGCATCGGCTGCGGGTACTGCAAGAGCGTCTGCCCGAACGACGCCATCACCCTTCAGCAAACCATGCCCCTACGTGAAAGCATCCATGAGTACTTCCTGGAAGAAGGAAGGATCGACATGGTCATGGATAAATGCACGATGGAGATTCCTCCGGCAGATTACGAGTGGAAGGATACCCAAATGGATCCGATGGCAATTATGCAGGCAGCGGGCCAAAAAACCGTAGCACTTGCCGACGAGGCGGCGCGAAATCTTGGATGCACAAGCGCGAAAGCCTTCTTCAAGTACAACAAGAAATACGTGGCAGGCGCCATTGGCATAGGCGCATTGGCGTGGCTGCTTCTTAAACACAAGAAATAGCAAGCAGAGGAAAGGAGCGTGACACTCATGGCAAAAGCAGCAAATGGAACTTTGCCTTCAATGCCCGAAAAACAGCCTCGCTTCATGGATCGTTTCTCTAAAGCCACCAAAGTAGGTTTTGTACTGTTGGGGTACTTCCTGGGCATCATAGGCGTTTTGATTGACTGGGCTATCGGCCACAAGAAAAAGATGATGGAATGTAGCGCCGAGGCAATTTGGTACGGCCTTATCGGCTGGGGCGCAAGCATGATCACCCGATTCGCCCTCTTGGCTTTGGGGATCAACAAAACCGATTACCTGCTCCAACTGTTCGGCCCTGGCGTCACGGTATGGAATATTCTTTGGTGCATCTGCGGCGCGTGCTTCATTGTGCTTTCGATGTTGTGGATCTACGGTTTGCGCACAAAGATGACCGATGCCGAGCGTGCCTACAATCTCAAGGGTGACGACCACTTCCATAACGGAGAAAAGACGCTTCGCTACGACGGAGGCATTACAGTCAACGCTCTGCCCGAAGAGATATGGCCCTACATGCAACAGGCAGGCCAATCAAAGGGTGGTTGGTACAGCTTTGAGCGCTTGGAACGCCTGTTCACCTTCGACATCCGCAATCATTACGACTGGAAGAAATACCCTCAGTGGCAGAACCTCCATGTTGGTGAGTTTCAGTGGTTTCACCAGGCACCGCTTTCTATCGGCGAATGGGTAACCGATTGTTCCAACGGAGAAAACGGCCTCTATTATTGGGCAGCCCACTCCGATACGGCTACCGATCCAACGTGGAAAAACCGCGGCCCAAATCAGGAAGGCGCGCTTCGCCTGTGGTTCCACCGCTTTGCGTGGACGTGGAACTGGGAGGTGTACCAGATCAATGAAACCCAATCGCGCTTCATCTATCGCTGCGATTGTCATTTCGATCCTTTCCTGCGCACTCCCATCCACAAGTACTTCGTTGTTTTCATCCTGGGAACCGCATCCCTTGTCATGGGGCGTTGCTGCATGGAAACAATCACCGGCTTGGCGGAGGGTCGCAGAGATTTCCGCAAGCGTTACTTCGACTAAGGGAAAGAAGGCGCCATGAAAACGCATTACGAAACCATCGTGGTTGGAGCCGGTGCAGCTGGCATGAGCTGCTGCTTGGAGCTCCAGAAAAACGATCGCGAATACCTGCTGATCAGCCCCAATATTGGCGGGCGAATCTGCAACGACGAAGAACGCCACATGAACTACGGCGCGGTGTTCTATTTCGGAACCTACAAATATATGCTCCGCTCAGAGCTGCTGATTGAAGGGCCTGATGTCCTGCCCGCTTTAAGCGCCGGCTGTTGCCATCACGACAACGGGAAACAGTACGAACCGGTTTCCCCTACAACAATTGCCGACGCGCCTTCGCTTCTGAAGTACATGAAGTGGATGCGCGAGGAATTCATCCCCCGCTACACCAAGTTCAAGGACAACTGCACGGTGATGGAGGTCACGGCAGCCCTTGAGAAAGACCCCATGATCAAGCAGCTGTACCAAGAATCAGCAATGGATATGATCGAGCGAATGGGTTTTGGTCCCATCGCCCACGATCTGATCAGCATGTTCGCTCACGCGTGTACGGGAACGAAGATCAAGGACCTTACCGCCCTTGATTATCTGAACACCGTGCAGCCTCTTACCATGAAGATCCCTCCCCTGCGGCTGCTTTTCGATCTGAAGCGTTTCGACTTCGATTCCGAAGGAACCAAGCAGCGCTTGGCGCAGGGTTCGGGCGAGGTTCTTATCGACGAGATAACCCAGGTTGAGAAGTGCGACGAGGGCTGGGCTGTCGAATGCGGCGCAGGACGCTTTACGGCGAGCAATCTGGTTATGGCATCTCCCGCCGTAGACACGCAGCGCCTCCTGAAGCCTGTCGAGGGAATTCCCGCACTGGATATTCGCAAGGCTTCCGAGCTTACGGGCTATTTGGTGCGAGGGAAAGTCAAGCGGAAGTTCCGCGGGCATCTTGTTCACCTGTTCGATGACACTATTCCGATTATCTATATCGCCAAGCGCTTCGACGGCGATTACGAGGTGTTCACCGAGGTCGATTTCGAGGAAACCCGCAAATTCGACGAGTACTTCGACGAGTGGACAGTCATAGGAAAGAAGTACTGGAGCCATGCTCTGTACACCGCCGCCCATGAGGCTTTGCCGCAAAACCTGGCACCAGGACTCATCATGGCAGGTGACGTGAACGGCTTGGGCCTGGAGCCCGCATGCATCAGCGGTATTTACGCCGCAAACAAGATCATGGGCAAAACGGTTGATTAGCATTTGCTTTAGCGGCTCCCCCGACTTTAGGGGAGCCGCCTTCCCATTGAAGAGGGGTTACCGATGGAAGAATCACGCATCGTAGAAATAAAAGAAGACATCCTTGCCGACAACACCAATGCCGCAAACGATTTTCGGAGGATGCTTGAAAACCAGGGCACCTTCTTCGTGGATGTTATGGCATCTCCCGGCGCAGGAAAAACTACCTTGCTATTGGCGCTCATTGAAGAGCTCCGGAAATCGGCGAGCATCGGCATCATCGAGGCAGACTTGGAGTCGTTCGTGGATTCGCGGAAGATCAAGGATGCGGGCGTACAAGCAGTGCAGCTTGAAACGCGGGGAATATGCCATGTTGAGATGAGCATGGTCGAACGCGCTTTCCAGGCGTTTGGCGGACAGCATTTCGACTACCTATTTCTAGAAAACATCGGCAACCTGGTTTGCCCGGCAGAGTTCGACACCGGTGCGCACAAACGCGTCATGCTGCTTTCGGTTCCCGAAGGGTATGACAAGGTGTACAAGTATCCGCCCATGTTCGCGGTAGTGGATGCGCTCATCGTGACCAAAACCGACTATCTTCCGCTTAACCCCGATTTCGACATGGCGGCACTGCACAAACAAGCACGCGTGCTCAACCCCCACCTTGAGATATTCGAAACGTGCGCACGCACTGGGGAGGGAATCCCAGAACTTGCAGAATGGATCGTCGCGTGCCGCAAAGAGCTTTTGGGGTAGAGCAGCTAAGCACACCGTCTGTTCAATATACGGAACAGACGGCGGAGCAATGCGAGGCCTTCACAGATTCAGAAGTCCTGCGCATCTCCGAAACACGCAACAGTCGGCGCACTTCTAGCAATGGCAGCGTGAAAACTTAGAACTTACTGGGGCCTGGGACCGCTTCGGGACCACCCAGGGTCTAAGAAAACAAAAACAGGCCAGAGGAATTAACCTCTGGCCTGCGAAAATGCTTGGTCGCGGGGGC
>OGRM01001209.1_pt1 | contig 17279 bp, 9 predicted proteins | sample 1553491 | NCBI WGS metagenome assembly OGRM01 (sample SAMEA2580110, study PRJEB22360) | human gut metagenome | biome: human gut; feature: human-associated habitat; material: faeces | place: Denmark | collected 2008/2010
TCTTGGCACTCCCCCCCCCCCCCCCCCCCCCCCCCCCCGCCGATGTCACGCATCGTCGGTGTAAACAACGTTATGGCACACAACAGCTAAGGATCGAAAAGCTGTCGTCGTCTAACGGTATGAACCTATTGGGGGAACGCGTTGCAACGTGAAGGACCCTCGATTATTCTCCCTTGCTGCAAAAGGGACACCGCCCATTCTTCTTCAACATGGTCGCAACTGTAGCAGTCCAGATATGGTCGGGGTTATTGGGGCAAACCCATTCCGGCTTGAAATCGAGTGTTGAATGCGGCTTTATGTTCCATGGGCTCACAGGGTTTTTCGGACTCCACAATCGAGCCGCTTCCGGATGTTTCCAGGCGAGAGAACCCATGACCTTGCCGCATTCAGGACAGCGGTTGTTCATCCTGAGCTCCCTGCTGCGCACGGTGTTCTCCCATTCATGACCGCATGCGATGCAGCGCCATACAATCTTCCTCTTGCTCCCGCTCTTAACGTTGTCGGGCGTGTACTTTTCGCCATCTACTGCGCGAAGCCATTCCTCTGCAAGCTCGGGATCCGTTTCACGCAAGTATTGCTGGTCCGGGGCTGCTTTCGTCTCAATCCCCCTGCAGACCATACAACCATCGTTGAGGTAGCTGTAAGGGGACTGATTCGGATGATGTCCGTTGGGACAAACGAAATGAGCGAGCCCCCATCCAGTGACGGAGACGCTCTTCGGCGGAATGTCCTCGTCCCATGCGGCGAGAAGTTCGGGGAAATCTGCGACGGTTTTCCCCTTCAATTCGGAGTAGCTATACGTTGACGGGTTCGCCCTATGCCGCTCAATCAGGGAGTTTATGCTAGCAGCGCCGGGGGTTCGCGGTGCAACCTCGCGCTTGTCGATGGGAGTCGCAGGCTTTTTCGCCTCTTGGCCATATTGGATTCCACCACGTTTGCTGCAGCCGCATCCGAAAGCGACGTCGCCTGGGCGCTCCGCGGTCTGCTTGCCGCAGGACCGGCAACGTACGATCATCACCTCGTCCGTTTCCCGCGCGCCCGTGATTAGATCGACTAGCTCAAAGCCATGTTTCTCTGCGAGCTCTGAAGCCTTCTTCCAGCCGAGCCCTTTCTTCTGCGATATGACACCCTGCTCGATGAGCTCCCTGCGGGTGGCGCCTCTCTCGATCATGGTCTGCACCGAACCGTCGTAGAGCTCGTGTGCCACTCCGTACCATGCAAGCCAGTGGCACGCCCTGCAAACGCGCTCCCCCTGGGCATTTTTGTCGAGGATGTACTTCAGGCGGTAGTGCGCCTCGACCCCGCATTCCATGCAGGTAGTGAAGATGTACTCGTCTTTTCGATAGGATCCGCGGGAATTATAGGGTTGGTTGATTCTCAATCCGCCCTTCGCGAGAATTGCATCCAGCTCATCATTCATGAGTTTCATCTCTGCCCCCTGTCCAAACTATTCCAAAGGTGCGCCGAAGCTCGCCAGGACCTCGTCGGACGACCTGCCGGCGACGGTTTTCCCCATAGCATCTCCTATGACATCGAGAAGCCTCTTCGCACGGTCGACGAAAAACGCATCGAAATCGTCCGCCGCCAGGAGATCGTAGTTGATTAGATGCGACTCGATCCGCTTTCGCAATTCCGCCTCGTCTACGGTCGATTCCTTGAGCACCCTCGGGAGATACGCCGACGGAGCGACGCCCCCGATGACACGGTTCGTCCGGGCTATCAGCGGCGTCTTGTTGACGATGCTGTTCCACTTCGACCTCTCAAGGCCGCTTTTCATGCAGTACGTCTGCGGGAATATGTGGTGGATGTCTGGCGGGGTGATGCTCGCTTTTACAGAGGTCATGAGCTCGCCGTCGATGAAATCTCTGGCGCCCCGGCGGAAGACCAGCGCCATTACACCCTTGTAAGCAGCGCTGTTGCGAGTCTGAAGACCTAGCAGTCGCGTGGGTTGGAAGTACGCAGCGCTAACGGTGCGGTTCAGGGACGGCCGCCCCTCAATCGAGTCTACGAGGTCTTCGATGTCGTTGGCGTAACGAGTCTCGTTCGCGCCCCCGTACATCTCGCCGAAGATCCCGCACCAGAGCCATTGCCGCAGAACATTCTTGGCGGCCTGCCGCTCAAACACGCTCCTCCCGAGATACGCGCAGGTTGCTGCAAGCGGGATTATCTGGGTGGTGTAGGGAAGGTCCCTCTTGCGGAAGATATTCTCCCCGATAAGGAAGTCCCTGGCCATCTCGAAACCGTCGACTAGGTCGTCGAGCGATGCCGTGTAGTCCTCGTAGGCCAGAGCCAAGACGTCTTTCTTCTTGCAGCGAGTCGATCCTTCACCAGACATCTTCCTCTTGAAGGTCGTGAAGAGAGTCATAGAGGTGAGGAACGCCGTGGCATCGACGTCCTCCATGAGGTTGGTAACTATGCTTCCGTCACCGCCGCCGATAATCTTGGGCTTGGCACGTTTTTCCCAGCTCTCGCGAAGGTCGAAGTTGTGCGTTGCGAAGGACGCAGTCACAAGCTCGAAGACGGTGAGGGCTACGCCGCCTGTGTTGACGTTCTCGAACACCTTGCAGATTGCCTCTCGAGGGGTCTCCTTGACGAGGGTGATGACCGGAATTTTGAATTCCTGTGCGGTCTTTAGAACCTCGTTTTCAAAGCGCTCCCACAGGGCGTCTTCCTCCGAATCGAAGCCGTACCTCTTCATGAAGTCCTTGTACCAGTTGTGGTAGCCCGCAACGTCGAATACGAGATTCGCTGGAAACATAAGCTTCTCGATCTCTTTCTCCCGACTGGTGAGGTCCAACGTTACGTCCCGGCCGATATTCTCCGTAACCTGACGAGTCTCGGGAATGGATACGATGGCTTCAGCCCTGTCGCAATCGGAGTCTAGGCACTTTCTAATGTCGAGGTAATAAAAGCGCCTGATCGCCTGCCCCCTGGCGTTCTTGGTGGGAACCGGGTCTTTCGAATAGAGAGAGCGGTAGAGGGACGTGAGGCGCTGCTGGCCGTCGAGGACCAGGTGCTCTGGCTCGTAGTCCGAATCCGGAGCCCCCTCGAACGTCCTCCGTTTGAGGACGATGTCGCCCCCGCACTCAAGCTGCATGAGGGCGCCCATTGGATAGCCCTGCGTGAGACTAGCAATGATGTTGACGATTCTCTCGTCGTCCCATGTCCAGTTCCTCTGGAACTCGGGAAGCTGCAGCTTGCCCTCGTCGATGTTCTCAAGCAAGTTCTTAAGCGGAGTATCGTAGGATTTCGGTGCGGTAATCGCCATAACGTTCGTCTCCCTCGTGCTTGCCTCATCGCTTTGCGCTCAGGAAATGCCACCCAAGCGTGGCGCCATGCCAATTCCAGCAGTCGAATGTGCCGGTTACTTAACTTTGGTGACCAGTCTACCATTGCTTTCTTCGCCATTCCGATTATTGGGACGACATCGCCGTGCCGAATAGGGTCGCCACGTGGCTCTCCTCCGTTGCGCAAGTCTCTACCATCAACGAAAGCGCAGCGAGCAGCATGCTGTAATGTGCAGAAGAAAAGATGGGCGATGTTGCCCTGCCAAGGCTATAACGGAAAGCCATACGTCAACTAGCTTCCACATGAACTCGAAGAAGGAGACGACGTCTCCGCTTGCGCGCGACAGGACGCCGCAATGCTATAAGCCAGATCGCGAGCGCCCAGGGCTTCAGCGTCATGCAGGTCTGCTTCGCACAGTACGCCTGTGCGGCAGTCGTCCTCGCAGTGCTCGTCATCGTGAAGTTCCACCCCACGATGACCAAGAAGGAGATGCTTCAGATGGTTCTCCTCGGGGCCATCAGCTCCATCTCCTCGTTCACCTACTACCAGGCCATCGGCCTCATCGGCGTGAGCGCCGGCGTAGCCATTCAGTTCCAGTACGTATGGATAGCCGTCGCGATCCAAACACTCGTTGAGCGCAAGAAGCCTGGCAAGTGGACCGTCATCTCTTCGCTTTTGGTTGTCGTCGGTTCTTTCTTCGCCAGCGGCATGGCGGACGAGATCATGACGGGTGTCTTGACGATGAATCCGTTCGGCCTGTTCTGCTCCGTTATCTGCGCGCTCTTCTACGCAATTTTCATTTACTTCAGCGGCAATGTCGCGCCCAACGCAGAGCCTGTAAGCAAGACCTTCTTCGGCGTTCTGGGCGGCTTCGTTCTCGTCGCCTGTCTTACCACCTTCAACGGCGGATTCGGCTTTGACGCCGCCGCTCTGGCGCCTGGGGGTCTCCTCATGGGCATCGTCATGTCCATTATCCCCGTGCTCTTCATCGTCGTGGCGAACAGCCTCATCTCAGGCTCGCTCGTGGCGGTCCTCACCTCTTCCGAGCTGCCCATGGCCGTCTTTGCGGGCTTCATACTCCTGCATGAGGGTGTTACCAGCTTTATTGTCTTTGGAGTCATCGTGATTCTCGGTGCTATTGCCCTGACGCAGCTCGACAGCAAAGACAAGGGCACCGGTAGCGGCCGCGAGGCAGACGCGCTCGCAGCCAAAGACTAGAGACAGTGGCTAGTAACTGCGGTATTGCCTTTCGCTGGCTGGCTCGGAGCAGCAGTGGGCGCTGCTGATCTTTTAGGACCATAGCCATCGTTGTCATGATGCAATTCGTCGCCAAACCAGCACGCGAGAAAGAGGTTCAATCGTCGCGCAGATGAAAAGGGGCACTGCGCCGCGCGGCGTGCCTGCGCGGTGCCGCATGGGAAGATTGGAGGAACCATGACACGCACAGCCGAATGCGCCGCGCCCGAGAGCAACCGAAGCCGCGACGAGTGGATGACGGTGATCGAGATGCAGGAGTACATGGGGGCGAGCCGAAGCAAGGCGTACGACCTCATCTGGTCGGGAGATTATTTCGCGACGTGAGCACCGCACGTTTCGCGCTTTCCGTATTGGTGCCCACGTCGCGAAATAATCAATTCAAGATCAACCGCGCATAGGCGGGTATCGAAAGGAGGCATTGCCCTCCTAGAAAGCCCTCCCTTCCTGTATGAACTCGGGGATGTTGGCATGAATGATGCCGTCCCTTTGCTGAATGGGATCGCTTCGCGTCAGCAGGTACTTGGGATAGTTGTCCTTAATCTGAGTGAAGGGCCGGTATTCGCGCTCCTCCGTTGCCCGGTCGGCCATGATGGTCATGGCTACCTGGACGTACGCATAACCCATCTCGGGGTTCCTGAGGATGAAGTCGCATTCCAGCTTCCCGATGCGCCCGACGCTGACTTTGCAGCCCTGCGCGCGAGCGTAGCGATAGACGATGTTCTCGAGGACGGGCCCGTAGTTGATGCGGTTGTCGGTGTTGAGGGCGAAGTAGAAGCTCAGGTCCGCCAGGTAGTACTTCTGCTCTCCCCGCAGCGATTTTCGCGACTTCAGGTCGAAGCGGGCGCATTTGCTGACGATCTTCGCGTCTTCGAGGATCTGGAGGTACCGCGCGAGCGTCTCGCGCTTGACCTTCACGCCCTGCTTGCTCTCGAGGTCCGATTGGATGTTCGCAAGCGACGTGGTGGCGCCGAAGTTGTTGATGACGTAGTCGCGCACCTGGTTGAACACGGAGACGTTCTTGATCTTCACGCGTCTGCGGATGTCCTTTTCGAAGATTTCCTGGATTACCGCCGCGACGTAAGCGCGCTTGTCGGCGAGCCGGGGGTAATCCATCGTTTTCGGGAAGCCGCCCTCGAGGATGTAGGCGTCGAACTCCGCGGCCGGGTTCGGGTTCACGGGCAGTTCCAAGAAGCGCTTCATCTGGCAGTACTCGCCGAAGTCCAGCGTCTGCATCTCGAATTCGATGTAGCGCCCGGTTAGCTTCGTGGCCAGTTCGCCCGAGAGCAGGTAGGAGTTTGAGCCGGTGATGAAGATGGAGAAGCCGCCTTCGGTGCGGAACTCGTTGAGCACGTCTTCGAAGCCATCGACGTTTTGAACCTCGTCGATGAAGAGGTACTTCGTCTCCTGGATATCGAGCAGGGGCTCGATGAGGGCCTCGAGCTGTTCTGGGGCTTTGATGGATCGGTACCCGTATCGGTCTAGGTCGAAAAAGACGATGTGCTCGTCATCGACGCCTTCTGCCCTCAGCTCTTCGGCGATGCACTGCATGAGGCAGGACTTGCCGCAGCGGCGGACGCCGGTGATGACCTTGATCATCCCGTCGTCATGGTAGAAGCCGCGAATCTTCTTCAGGTAGTTCTCACGAGGGAACAAACGCATACTGGCTCCAATCTTCATTGGAGCCAGTATATCAAATCACGGGTTTATTGGGGCGTTCCTTATCGTCTAAACGATTTATACCCCCATAACTAAGGAATTTGCTACTCCCACTCGATAATTAAAACTAACGTTTTCCGCAGTACCGACCCGGGCCTTGACCAGGGCTTTCCATTATTCCCCGTTCCCGGAAACGGTCCAAAATCGCAGTACCGGGGGTGGTACCGCTGCAGTACCACCCCGGACCTGCAGTAGTTGCCGGTACCGTCCGATGGCCCTTCTCACCTGCGGAAACGCCGAAAAGGAATAATCGCTGGTACTGTAGCAGGGCTTGGGCGCGAATCCACCCGTTAAGACGTTTTCATGTGCCGCAGAGAATAATCGGCAACTTTCAAGAATAATGGCGTTCACCTGCGGAAACGTCTTCAGAAAAGCACTGTTTCCCGACATCACCTGCAAGCCACCTGCAACCAATGGAATAATTCCAACGGAATAATTTCCAGTCGAGAGATTTTGCCTGAAAGTGCGAACGCAACAAAGACTTCTGGCCCGATGGAGACAAGTCCGTCCGTGAAGCTAGATGTTTGACCGCCTAGCTTCACAAGACGGCGGTTCGATCTCCAGCCCGAACACAATGAAGTAGAACCACTAGCCTGCAGAAACACCGGTTTCTCATTTGCAGCTGACTTCACCATGTTGCGCAAGCATCATTTTCCGAACGACGCGCTCAGAACAATGCCGCGATGATCTTATCGAACACCCCAGGAAGATCCTTCCTCAGCTCCGATTCCCACACGACGATCTCTGAAGACCCGCATTCCTTTAGTTTCATATCGGGAATAACCTTGATTGCAACCTCATGGCTCGCAGCAGAAACTATCAAACTGCCTTCCTTCTTTCGGCAAGACAGCGACGGCTCGAGCCTGACCGCTTCCTCAAGTGAATCGAGAGACGTCCGCATATCCCTCGCAGGGGCCTGCCGCACCACTCCTTTCGTCGCATATGCAAGCAGGTCGGATGCAGCAAATCTGTCAAGCTGGTTATGAACCATTTTGTTGTTGTAATGCATCAGACAAGAAAGGCAGGCATCCTCGCAATCGCATTCGTCGATTAGCTTTCTTGCGCGGGTTACAAGCTCGTCCAGTGCGGATTCGCTTCCTAGCAGAGTCGAGTATCCCGCCCCGCTGGAGAGTGAGTCAAACAGGTATATGTCCACGTAAACCTTGCTCTTCGCGAATCGTCGTCTGCTTCCAACGCAGATTTCGCTGAAATCAATATCGAGGTAGTCGACCGCCGCCAACCTGAACGCTTCCGCTAGCGAAAGGCTTGCTTTTCTGAGCCATGGGTTCTCGTATTCGGTGCTCACTTCGGAGGAATCGACCGAGATTTCGAATATCGAGAGGTCGGTGCTGAGGATGTCCCCGAGAACCATGTTCTCGTTGAAGGAATGATGGCAGCTCGCGATTCGTCCCGCATAGTCCCTCTTAAATGGCGGCTTTATTCTGTTTGCCTGACGGGCGCGCTCAACCGATGGAAACGCCGCTCCGCATTTGGTGCAGACGTCAAATCCCTCGTTCTCCGGTCCTCTGTTCACGACAATCAGATCGCAGTCTTTACGATTGCTGTATCGAATGTGCGCGAACTTCGTGTCCTTCATGTCCTCATTAGGAGTGGCGGAATAGCTCGGGAGCTCGGCATAAGAGTAGTCAGATTCGTCTTGCGCGGTGTCCGCATCCTCTCCGTTTCTCGGAGCAAAGCCCCAAGGCTTGAGCAGCTCGCTCCTCTTTAGCGCTTTTCCCCCGCAGAACGGGCACCTCTGGTCTTTTGCAAGATCCTCGTTGAGTCCGAACCACCTGCAAGCGGGATTCTCGCAGAAATAGACAGTCTTGCGGAAATCGGAGCTGTTGATATAGCTCTTCGCGGGGTGTTCCCGAAAATCTTCGCTTTTTGAGAACTTCGCAGTATGCGTATAGATTCCGCCCGAAATGTACGTCTTCTTGTCGGCGACAATCTCCTTGCCCGGAGCGTATTCACTTATCGCGATGTCAATTGAGCGATCGGGTTTCTGGAGCAGCTTCTTGCCCTTGGTGGGCTCCTCGATTTCGAACCCGATTACGTTGCGGGGGAATGAGTACGTAGGGAGTATCGACTCTTCGAGCAAGCAGTCGAGAACGCTCTTGGGCTTCCCGGTGCGAGAATCCACGTATGCTTCTGGACGTTGCTCATACGATTTGAAAAGGGAGTCGAGCTCTTCCCATAGCTCTGCTTTGATTGTGTCGACGTCGATATCCATTCCCTTTGGGATAAGGGTGGAGTATTGGCGCTGGGAAAGGCTAAAAGCGTCCAAAGAGGTTTTCAGTCGATCGATTCCGATTTGAGCGAGTTTTTCGATGTCAATACGCTCTATGGACTTCCCAACCTCATCACCGAACGCGGTGAAGAACACCGTCGCCAGATGCCGTCTGATGAGCTTCTTGTTAGCAACGTCGATCTTGGGCGCCCGGAGCTCTCCGCGGACGATTTTAGCCGGGTCCTCGAAATAGATGTTGTCGAACGGATGCGAGTCCACGTATGTGACGATAGTCGATATGGAGCTCCCCCTACGTCCGGCACGGCCTGCGCGCTGCTGATAGTTTTCTCTCATGGGAGGGATGTTTCTCATGCCGACTGCCGTCAACGAGCCGATGTCGATTCCCACCTCCATCGTCGTCGTGCAACTGAGGACGTCTACAGGATCCTTGTCTTCGCCCACGTAGATGTCTTGGAAGCGCATCTCGTATTCTTCGGTCGTTGACCACGTGTCGCCCTCCTGATCCTTATGGGAGAGCTGGGCGGTGTGCTCCTCGGTGTTGATCCGAGTCCGCAAGGCGGTGTCGTCTCCGTTCAAAGCTCGCACGATAGGGTCTCTCCAGAAGGAGACGCCCTCGAATTTTCCCTCCATTGGGGCCATCTCGACCTGCTTGCAATATGGGCAGACCCCCCAAAGGGTGTAGGGCGCGACCTTGCCGCAACGTGGGCAGGTCATCCAATCCGCGTCCGGATCGATCTTCAGCATGACCTTGCCCGTGCTGAGGTACTTATAGGAGCTTGATGAGCCGGTCGGAAGCTCGAGAAACTTCGAGAGAGCCTGCCCGATAGCGGCAATCTGCTCATCGTTGAACCTCTTGCTCAGGGCGCCGACGAGCGAGCCCTTGCCTCACCGCTGTCCCTTGAAGATTTCGCTTTCGAGTACACCATACTGGGATTGGGGCAACGCCACCTTTCCCCTTACTCTTGTGGGGATCTCAGAGTCCAAGGCAGTGAACCTAACAAGAATGTAGCTCGACCAGGAAAAGAAAATCGAGTTGAACTCGTTTTCGGTCATCGAGATACCGGCATTTGCAAGGACTTTTTTCGCTTCTTTCCAGCCACGCTTAGTCGGTTGGATCCAACCGATCGTCGCATCCGTCAGAGATCGGTATCTATCGCATATGACGCTAAGCAGGCATTCTCGGTAGCTATCGGGCGGGGTGCCCGTATCCTCTGCGCTGTAGTCATAGTCGTCATCGAAGCCCTCCTCGAGGTCGGCTATACGCTCGTCATCTGTCCTGCGGGATTCCCCGTCGAATACCCTGATCTTCCGATCGTGCAGAACTTTCAGGAAGGAAGGGTATAGGCGTTTCAGCGTTACGCGGTTGCCCGTGTCCTCTGCCCATTCCTCGAGCTCGTACGCCGCGAGTGCGATGATCTTTCTGGCGAGATCCTTGTCCGATGCCTCGGTGAGGTCTTTTGCGATTTTCGCAGCGCCTTGCCGACTGTCCGAGAAGACGATCACTTTCTTTCCTGCGTTCGGGTTGATTGCGAGTTTGTCGGGATCGGTCGATCCGGGCTGCAATTCGAACTGTCGCGCCACTACGTTGTAGAAGGGCTCGTTTCCCCACGTTCTAAATGTGCTTAGGGAAACCCTTCCGTTGCATTTCGGGCACATTCTCGGAACGTGTTTGTCCGAATCGTCCTCGTCGTTCGTGCAGAAAGCAACTCGCAGGAAGTGCTCCTCTCCAGCATGGGAATCGTCTCTGAAGACCTTACCCGTCCTTGCGTTGAGCCAGCCCGTCTCCATTCCCGTCGTGTCCGCGCCATCCGGCACAACGTACAGATACATCTCGTAAAAGAATTCGTCATTTTCCGGGCGATCGTTCCAGAAGTAGAAGTCCCCTTCTGCATCCGACACGTAGCCTTTGAGAAAAATCGCCCCGCAGTTTCGATCCGTTGCGAGCTCGAAGGTTTTTCCTCCGCAGGCGCATCTCCCGACGGAGTCGTTGATCCCGATGCGACCGAGGGGCAGGGGGTCGCGTGAGATTTCGCTGCAGTCGGGATCGCTGCAGCCGACTAGGTTTTGTATGCCTCGAATGAACATGTGCATTCTCACTGGCAGTAGCGCGTTTCCGCGCTCGTCGACGGCTATCGCTGCGATGTTCAGGAGCGTGTCGGTTGCGGCAACGGAATCGTCTGATTCGGGGAAGGCCCCCTCTGCTATTTCAGGGAGCGTGGACGCGCCCTCATGGATGAACTTTTCCATTCTCCTGTAAGGATTTAGCTTGAGAAGCGCACTTCCGAGCCATCGCCTGGCGTCATCGACCCCGGAGAAGTCGGGGTGGCGAACGCCGATGCAGTGGGAGAACGCATCTATCTCATCTGAAACCTCTATGTCTGTCCCCTGCAGAGCGGCGGTGTCGATTTCCAGAAGCGCTTCCGGCGGAACTTCCAGCCCATCGTGCACGTCAATCTCGGCCTTGCGTCCCCGGATGATCTCCAGGGACAAGCTTTCCTTGCCGGTCATATCTTCAAAGAAACTTCTGGTGGATTCGTCGTCTTCCGGTATGGACGCGCTCGTGAAGATGAACTGAATCCTGTTCATCGGTACGTTGAGCTTATGCGCGAGACGCCTTACAAGCAGGGCGACCTCGCCGCCCGCAGCCCCCTTGTACATGTGCGCTTCATCTATGACGAACAGCATTTTTTCTTCGGGATTCTCCCGAAGCCATTTTCCCGTGTGCGCCCATATGGGGGACTCAACGCTTCTGATCAGCATGTACTGCAGCATCGAGTAGTTCGTGATGAGGATGTCCGGCGTGTGCTCTTGCATCTCGAAGCGGAGGAGCATCTCCGCATCATTCGGAGACCATCCGTTCTTATGGGAAGCGACCTGCTTTGCGAAATTCGCCAAATCCTGCTTCTCCGGGTACTTCCCGTTGTCGCGAAGGGTTTTCTTGTCTTCGTCCGATATGGACACTAAATCGGCAGTAATGGTTTGGGAGTACTCCGTATCTCGCACTTTCGATTGCTTCGCTCCAGCATAAGGCGTTCTTCCCGTGTACATGCCGAATTGTGGGCGTCGGCCGCGGTCTGTGCCCGCGTTCCAGACGGTCGCGAATTCGTCGATGCTGCCGCCAAGCATCTTTCGCAATCTGCCGAGTTGGTCGCTTACCAGGGCGTTCATGGGATACATCACGAGAACTCGAATCGCCCTCTCGGTCCACGAATACGGCCTCATGGCGGCTTCGTTCGAAAGCTTCGTCACGAGCGGCCACATGAAGCATTCGGTTTTTCCGGAGCCCGTGCCCGTGGACACGAGGATGTCCTCGCCGCGCCAGAAAGCCTCGAGCGCTTGAATTTGATGTGCGTAGGGGCTTGGGAACACGCCCCTACCATGGGAAGCCATTGATTTGAGGAAGGACCTTACGTCATCGGGGCACTCGCATCGAGCGAGCCCGTCCTTGAGGACGAGGTACGACGGGGTGGCTTCTAGATAGGGAGTTTGGAACAACGTCTCAATATCCCTGAGGGTTTTGTCGCAGCGGAAACGCAACTCGGGGGTTTTGCCGAAGTATTCGGACTCGATGTAGTCGACAAATGTCTTTCTTATTTCGTTCCCAGTCCCCTGTACCGTATGCTGGCGATTCATCGTTCCGACTCCTTAAGAACAACGTGCGATGCCGCGAGGGCATTTTTGATCAGGTTGATCGACTCGACTCGTGCGACCCGGTCGAAATTGTCGTCTATGCCATCTACCGGCCACGATACGGCGTCCACGAATCTATTGTGTCTACCGGGCAGAAAGCCTATCGGGATATGCATTCTGATGTGCTTGGAATCGAGATTCCCATAGGAGGCTGTTGCGGGGTTCCCACAGTGCTCCCTGAGGGCGAAGTAGAGCTCTTGGGCTTCGTCCCTTCCTATCGGCGACACTCTCTTGCCCCTCGGCGACATCTTGCAAAGCAGGAATTGGGGCGGCTGGTGTGCTCCGAAATCCCTTCTGGCCAACGTGAATCCGTCTAAGTACCCAGTTGGGCTCTGCGTCCAGGTGCTGCTATCGCGGAGCCTCCATCTCGAGCTCGACACGTCGATGTACTCTATGTCGTCATAGTCCGCAGAGCTGCTCCATTGCAGATACTTTTGCTCCGAAAGCCAGGGCAAGCTCGGGAGGTTGCCTGCTGGGAATATGGATTCCGAAACTATGCTGGCCAAGCCGGATGTCACGAGATGGTGAAGATCTACCCCCGGCCTTGCGTTCTCGCTCCTCCCAAAGTCGTGAGTTCCGACGACGAGCGCGCATCCCAGTTTCGTGTCGAGCACCGTCGGCTTCCTCGCAACGACCCCGCCGTTTACACCGGCTTCGACAATGTCCTCGACATCAAGCAGCCTGTTGTAGAGAACGGGTATGCCGCCGTCTTCGACCTTGAACCATGCCGACAGCCCCGACGCAACCGCTTCGGCTCGCGATATCCATCTCGAGAGCCTTTTGTTCAGCGTTTGCTTTGGAATTCCCGAAGTTCCGTCAGAGCCGTCGTTTATGCACATGGCCTCCGTCCAGAAGCGCGAAGCTGAGTACATCGTTCGGAACGCGAAATTTCTTTCGGGCTCACCGGAGTACCTTTCCACCCCGATATCGGATGCGATTGTCTCGATTGCAGAATTCAATTACTCTCGCTCCACATACTCTTCGATGAACAGGTCTAGGCCCGCATCTCCGGCATCCCAGCTCCGTAGAGCCTCAACGACAGCGGGATCTTTTCTTGCCGTCCTGCTCGCAATCGTTAGATGTTGGGCAACGCATGGGGCGATATCATCGTCTTCGACGAAGTCCTCGAGGGCCATCATTACCGAGGAGACGAGGGGCAGCGACAGGTAGGGTACCGCGGCATCCGACAGCTCGTCCGCGATGGTCCCCGCCTGATCGACAACGTCGTCAACCTGGCATGGATCAGGTACCATTTCGCCAACCCTCACGCCTGTCGTCACCGTCCTCCCGAGGCATGCCCCTTGCTTTACCAGGGTCAATGGGCAGCTCCTGAGCATGAATATCGAGCCCCATGCCTCCTTCGCGATGAGATCCATGCTGTCCAAGCTGGTATACGGGAGGACGACAGTGCCCTTGGTATTCCTGGAGATCAACGGCAGCAGTACGCCCTCGTTGACGGAGTCGATGACGTTCTCTACGACCGCCACAGGCTCCTCGCCCTCGCATGCATTGGCGACGCTGTCGATGTCGCAGCATTCCGGCGGAACGTATATCCTGCGAGCGGTAGCACCGGAAGAAACAATCGAGAGAGCGTCAGCGATTGCGTACGCGATTCCAGCCGGAGCGACAAGGAAAGAGGTCGCGGATAGAGCGGCGAGCACGCTCCCCGCGAGCAGACGGCACTCCGCTGCCGTGTCCGAGACCAGGCTCACCAGGCCAAGGCGCTGGAGGTTCTTCGACAGGGCATCGACCGGTCTATCCGACGTTTTTGATGCTGGGGCGGCGGCTCCGGCGAGAACACAGACTCCGCCATGCAAGCCGCCGGAGGGAGTGGAGTTTTTCGCTACCGCTCGGAGCCCGAGCTTCAGCGCGACATCGTCTTCAAGCGTCGAAAGGACCACTTCTTTGTCCCTCTCCGCCTTCTCCAGCGCTTCGCTCGACTCAGCAAGCTGCGCGCTGATTGCCGCTTTTTCCGCCTCCAGGTCTTCCGCTTCGCTGAGTTTCTCTTCCATCTTGGCTTCGACGGACTCGAGCTTCTCCGTCTCAACTGCTATTTGCCTCTTTAGATCCGCTACTACCCCCTCAGATTCCCTCGAGACTTCTTGAACGCACTTCTCGCGGCATGGCTCATAGCTCAGCAAGGCATCGGTTATCGTCGAGAGGAGTTCTTCATCTGCGCCGCTCACATAGCCGGCAATCGCTTTGCGAAGAGACTCGATTTCAGTATTGCTGCCTCCTGCGCCAAGGTAGGCTTGCATCGATGCTGGTTTCGATAACGCAGTGTCGATGATGGTGGCTATTGCGCGCCTCTCGCTTTTGCTTACATCGATCGACTGCTCGTTTACGAACCACTTCACGTAATCGGCCGCGTAATAATCAAGGGCCCTCAGTGGGACCGTGCCTGTTGATTTGGGGCAGCTCAGACTCGCATACACCATTCTGTAGTCTGTTTGCGAGAATGGGGACTCGATGACGTCCTGTGGCCGCAGGGAGACCTTGGGTACCGAAAGGACCGTGGCTCTAGGGTTCGCAATGTCCCTGATTAGGGTGATTTTTCCGTTTTGAAAGTTGAAGTCTGAGCGGTGGCACAAAATTGCGTCATATCGATCACGCGATCTCGCATAGACAATGAAAAACCGACGTGTGGTGAGGCCGCTGAACTCGATGCCCTTTTCCAGAGCATCACGCAAACCATCGGCCCCGCCGTCGTTCTCGCAGAAAATGACCTCCATTGGCTCAGGCAGATCGTTCAGGCTTCTGTCCCGATCATCAAATATTGTCGTTGTGAACTGCTTGTTTGGTTCGTCGGTTCTTTGATGCCATTTGAGGAAGAGGAAATCGCTATCCCTCTCATAGTAGTTACGCGCCGCACTGGGATTGATGAGCGTATCAGGATTAGCCTGCGCCTCGTCTTCGGAAAGCCCATCCCTTCTCAGCAACGATGGGGCGAGCTCCGATGGACGATTCGAATCGTAATCGGCAATACGATAGAAAATGACCCGGTCCCCGCTGATGACGTAGGGCATGCACAATGAATACCGGTCCTCGTGAGCTTCGTACATTATCGTTCGCCTTTCCTGATGCGAGCTAGCTTCAAAGTTTTTTGTTTGGAGTTGATCGTTGCATCTTTGCGCATGAGCGCGGTTCTTTTCCCTGAAGGATAGTGCGTTCGAGCAAGCAGACTGCGCGGCTTGTCATCCCGCGCAGCCCCAGGCTTTGCTTGTGGCTGTTCAGCATCACAACTCAGGACTTGAATGAAACCCGAAGACGCCCTCAAAGGCCGTGATACAGCGACGTGGTCCCCGCTATCAATTTCCAGTTTGATCTCTTCATGGGCCTTCAGATCTAAGACTGAAGTGGAGAGCTTTCTTCGTTCCGCCTTCGTTATGCGGCAGGGAGACGGAGTCTGGATTGTCACTTCATTCCCATCTCTCTCGCAATCGGCAAGGAAGGCAGGGTCGTCGAGAATCTTTCCGGTAAGATCGCCGCCGCTCCAGAGAATGGCGGCGACCGAAGCGACGCTGTTCTTCGAAGATACGAAGCGCATCTGGCTTTCCGACTTCACCAGAGCGAAGCTGCCGTTCCCCCCCCTTAGCGCTGATGAAGGGCATGCGAAGCGTCTCCTCGTCCGTGTCGAACGGCTTGTGTAGGAAAACAGATCCCGGCGAAACGATTTTCGGAGACGCAAAGACGAGCTTCCTAGACCTGAAGAGGGGCTCAAACTCGTTCGATATCTCCATCGCAGGGGGCCAGATGATGGTAGGAATCTCGTTACCTTCTTCGAGAGAATACCCACATTCCTGAAGATACAGCCGAGCATTATTATCCGAGCCTGCGTAGAGGGGCGCGACGGCCGAGTAAACCGCAAGTTTAGCGCCACCAGGTGACGATTGAACCGTTCCGAGCCGTTTCGCATTGCTCAGAGCCTTCCTGAGCCTGATTTCGCCTGATGCGGGGACGACGATCATAAGCGGGCTTCCGTATTGGATGCTGCTGCAATAATTGATTCTTTTTCCGCAAAGAGTGTCCAAATCGGCGGAAAAGACCATCGCGACCTTTGAGTCCTCCGGCCGTCCCCAGGTGATGAAGAGATTCGAATGGCTATGTGCCAATCTAACGAGACCGCTGATGCGAAGGCTTGGGGAATCGATCGGCAACCTTATTGCGCCGTGTCCGAATCGTTCGAAAGTCACGTCGTAACGCCTTCTCCCGATCTCGATTACGGCGTGCTCCGATTCGAGTTTGGCTACAGAGTAGGCGTCAAGCTGCCTGAACCCGAGTTCCATGACGAAGATCGATCCAGATTTTGAGCTTCTCCTCAGGTAAACCGCCATCGGCACCCGGTGATAGATGTTCGAATATGTTGAGTTGCTGGCGTACATCTCGCACTCATGCGCGATCTCGTTGTTCTTCTCATGCTTGAAATGCGGTGCATTCACATTCCACGGTTTCATCGCGCATGCGTTTAGGGGTTGACGGCAGAATGGGCAGATGAAGCTCACTCTCCTGGGGATGTTGCCGTGGTACTCGTCCTTGATGCTTTCCGCCGAGACCATCGACTCAATGCCGCCTTCGATTTTCAGCGCCTTATCCATGGTGCTCCGTGCGTTCTTGCTTTGTGCGGCCAGCAAAATCTTCGGCCAGTGTTTCGATGACGCTTTGCCTGACAAGCGCGCTGAAAGACATTCCCCTTAAGGCCGCATACTCCTTAGCGGAATCCCTCAGATTCCTTGGGATGCGAATCGTCACCGCGACATTCTCCCCATCTACAAGGAATTTGCGAAGACTTGTCTGATCTGCACTGCTTTCGAGCAAATCCGTATAGCCGCTCATTGCCCTTCCTAAAGATTGCATAGTGCAATACAAAATTATTCTATCATCATGCGCTCAACCGGCTGCGCAGAAGGAGACGACGCCGAAGGGGATAGGCGTTCCTCGGCCTGGAAGCGACCGATACCAATGAGATTGCAGCGGTCATGTCTGCGAAACGCAGCCATATCAGCGCGACGTTGACTATGCGGAACAAGACTAGGAGCGGCGCCTGGCGGAAGGGGCTCCCCGGCTGCGCCCGCCGGGG
>OGRM01001217.1_pt1 | contig 17190 bp, 11 predicted proteins | sample 1553491 | NCBI WGS metagenome assembly OGRM01 (sample SAMEA2580110, study PRJEB22360) | human gut metagenome | biome: human gut; feature: human-associated habitat; material: faeces | place: Denmark | collected 2008/2010
GGGGATGGTGTCCACCACCGTATCAAAGGCGGCAGCTGCGGCGGCAAGGTCTGTCAGCGGCACCGCCCGCAGCCCCTGCTCCTCTGCCATGGCCCGCTGCACCGGGCGGCGTGCCGCCACGGTCACCCGCGCGCCCAGTGCCGCCAGACGCACCGCCAGCGCCCGCCCCACCGGGCCAAAGCCCAGCACCAGCACCGCCGCGCCCCACAGGGTACGGCTGCGCCGTTCCAGCAGAATGCCGATGCAGCCCTCGGCGGTGGGGATGGCGTTATACACGGTCAGCTCCGGGCGGGCAAAGTAGTCCACCAGTTCCACCCCCGCCGCCCGGGCGATAGTCCTTGCGCTGTCCGTCACCTTACCGCCCAGCGCCAGTGCCCCGGGCTTTGCCATGCCCAGCAGCTGCGCCAGCGGCAGACCGGACTGTTCCAGCGGGAGCGGCAGCAGGATGCAGTCTGCCTGCGGCATCTGCTGGAACTCCTCCCCCCCCCCCACCGTATACCCCGCCCGCGCCAATGCACGCCCTGCCGCCGCCTGCCGGGCATCGCTGCCCACCACCGCAAACCGCTTTGTCTGCCTCATGTCGTCATCTCCCCTTTTCCGCTGTGCACCATCCTATGCAGGAAGATGAAACCGCGTGAGCGGAAAGATGCTGACCGGCAGAAACAAAAAAGCTCCCCCTTTCGGGGGAGCCATCATCGCGCAGCGGTGACTGAGAGGATTCTTAGTTCAGCGCTTCTTCCAGCACTTTCAGCAGGTGCGGGATATCCAGCGGCTTTGCGATATGGCCGTTCATGCCCGCATTCACGGCGTTCTGCTTGTCCTCCTCAAAGGCGTTGGCGGTCATGGCAAAAATGGGGATGCCCGCCTTGCGGGGGTCGGGCAGGGCGCGGATACGCCGGGTGGCTTCGTAGCCGTCCATCCGGGGCATCTGGATGTCCATCAAAATCAGGTCGTACTGCCGCCCGGGCACGGACTGCTCCATCTTCTCCACCGCTTCAACGCCGTCTCCGGCGGTATCCACAAGGAAGCCCGCTTCCTTTAAGATCTCTATGGCGATCTCCCGGTTCAGGGCGTTATCCTCCACCAGCAGCAGGTGCTTACCGTCAAAGCTTGCCTTGGGCGGCAGGGCGGGCGTCTGGGTCGACTGCACCCGGAAGGGCTCTGCCAGCACCTTGCGCAGCTCCGAGAGGAACAGCGGCTTTTCGCAGAAAGCGGTCACACCGGCGGCGCGCGCCTCCTCCTCGATATCCGCCCAGTCGTAGGCGGTCAGGATGATGATGGGGCAACTGTCCCCGATGACCTTGCGGATCTGCCGCACGATCTCAATGCCGTTCATATCCGGGATGAGCCAGTCGATGATATACACACTGAAGGCATCGCCCTGCTCCACGGCGTACTTCGTGCGGATGACTGCTTCCTTGCCGGAGATGGTCCACTCCGGGCGCATGCCGATCTTGGAAAGCATGGTGCTGACGCTCAGACAGGTGTTGGTGTCGTCGTCCGCCACCAGCGCCCGCAGCCCTTCCAGCTGGGGCAGCTGCTTGATCTCCGCCTTCTGCCCGCTGAGGGGGAAGCAGAGGTTCACGATGAACTCGCTGCCCTTGCCCGGCTCGCTTTCAAGGGTGATGGTGCCGCCCATCAGGTCTACAATGTTCTTGGTGATGGAAAGGCCCAGACCCGTGCCCTGGATGCCGCTGACGGTGGAGCTTTCCTCCCGGGTGAACTCCTCAAAGATGTGCTTCTGGAACTCCTTGTTGATGCCGATGCCGTTATCTTTAATGCGGAACTCATAGTTGCCACAGCCCTTGGGCGCACCGGGCTTTTGGGCAATGCGGATGCTCACCATGCCGCCGGTGGGGGTGAACTTGATGGCATTGGAAAGGATGTTCAGCAGCACCTGATTCAGCCGCAGCGGGTCGGTGATGATATCCTCGTCCACCACGTCCATGGTGTCGATGAACAGCGACAGCCGTTTGGAACTGATGTTGGGCTGGATGATGGAGCGTATATCGTGCACGAGATCCGGCAGATGCACCGCCTTTTCCTCGATCTTCACCTTGCCGCTCTCGATACGGCTCATGTCCAGCACATCGTTGATGAGGGAGAGCAGGTGCTGGCTGGAGGTGGAGATCTTTTTCAGGTAGTCCAGCACCTGTTCTTTATTATCAACATGGGTCGTCGCCAGCGAGGTGAATCCGATAATGGCGTTCATCGGGGTGCGGATGTCGTGGCTCATGTTGAACAAGAACTCCCGCTTGGCGCGGTTTGCCGCTGCCTCGTGCCGGACGGCAAGCTCCAGCTTGCGGTTCTGCTCTTCCAGCTGGGCGTGATACTTCTGCTCCTGCTCCCTTTTTTGCTGCTCCGCAAGCTTCATGGAGCGGCGGCGCAGCGTTTGCAGCACTGCCACACAGATCAGATAGAAGATCAGTGCCGTCAGCAGTGCGCTGCTGAAATTGCGGAACACCGATTTTTCGTCGATATAGAGATACAGATCAAAATTCTGTCCGTTGCTGTACATCCCGAAATAGCAGCCGGAATTTGCCCAGTCGCGGGTGTGGGTCAGAATGTCGGGCGCACCGGCCTTGCGGATGCCCTGCACCAGCGGGCTGTTCGTGGTGTACAGTCCGATGAGGCTCGGGTCGTTTGCGGCGATCACCTTGTTGTCCTGCACGATAAAGATGGTGCCGCTGATGTTCTTCGGGTAGCCGTCCAGCACGCTCTGGATGGACAGGGCTGTCCCCTCCACAAACTCCGGCGGGGTCACCCGGTACGCCAGCAGCACGGCGTCCCCTGCTGCGGCGCGGCGGGTGGCAACATCCACCGCTGTACCATCCTGTAACAGAATGCGCTTGAGATAGGTCTTTTGCGGGTTTTGCAGCACGTTCAGCGCGGCTTGCTCCCGCAGCGATTCCGCAAACTGCGCATAATCGATATTACCATCCGTATATTCGCACAGTGATTTTCCATTTTCGTCCAGTACGGCAATGCCGGTAAGCCAGAGGGACTTCGTTTCTGCCCGGAGGCTTTCGGGGTCGTAGAGATCCAAGGCGTCGTTTTCAGCCAGCTGCCGCACCGAGACCGCCATCCGGCGCAGCGACTTTGCGGTGATGGTATCGTTATATTTTTCGTAGCTGGTGGACTGCACTTTTACAAAGTTGATGGTGCGGTCAAAGTATTCCTCGGTAGCGCGTATGGACGCCCGCCCGGAGAAGAGGGTCACTGCCAGCAAAAGCAGCACGCCCATCAGCAGGTAGAGCGCCGCCACCCGCATATTGGGCGTGAACGTTTTCTTGTTACGGTTCAAGGGCGTCCACCTCCAGATATTTTTCCGGGTCCGGCAGATATTTGCCTACGATCTGCTTCATCGTGCCGTCGGCGCGCATGGCGGCAAAGGTCTCGGTCAGCTTTTCGTCCAGCCCGCGGGTGTCGTTCAGCGCAAAGGCCACGCCGATGCCGGTGACCAGCAGCGGCTCCTCCAGAATGCGGAAATTGGCATTGCAATCCTGCATATACCGCAAAATGGCGGCCTCGTGGGCAGCAATGGCGTCCACATAGCCGCAGTTCAGCATGGCGTACTGCACGCTGCGGTCCTCGGCGCTCAACAGTTCACCAAACTGCGGGATGCGGGGGTCAGTGCCGGCGAGGAAGATTTCCTCCGGCTTGGTGGTGCTTTGCACCATCATGGTCTTGCCCGCAAGGTCGGCAAGCGTTTCAATGCCGCTATCGGCATTGACCGCCACCACCTGACGGCTGACCATATACGGCCCTACCCAGCGGTACAGCTGCTCCCGCCCATCCATGGAAAAGCAGCTCCAGATGCAGTCAATGGCGCCGCTTTCCACCAGCTTGGTTTTCTGCTCCCAGTCAATGATCTCAAACCGCACCGCATACCCCATGCGGGCAAAGGCCTCGGTGGCAATGTCCACATCAATGCCGGTGGGCGTGCTGTCATTGTTCAGGTAGATAAAAGGCGGGTAGTTATCGCTGCCCACCGTAAGCTCGGGCAGTGCTGCCGCCGCCTGCGTTTTGCTGCAGGCGGTCAGCCCGGCTGCCGCTGCCGCCGCGCACACCTTTAAAAAGGTACGGCGGGGTATTTTATGGTTGAATCGCTGTTCTGTCACGCGTAGTTGCCCTCACATTACCATTGTAAAATTTCCTGCTTCAGTTCCCCCTGCACGTCCAGCAGACACTGCAGCAGCAGCGGGTTGAAGGCGCCGCACTCGCCGTTCGTGATCATCTGGACAGCCGTTTCGTGCGGGAAAGCCTTTTTATAGCACCGTTCGCTGGTCAGTGCGTCATACACATCCGCCATGGAGACCAGCTGTGCGCTGATGGGGATATCGTCGCCCTTCAGCCCGTCCGGGTATCCCCTGCCGTCCCAGCGCTCGTGGTGCCAGCGGGCGATCTCGTAGGCGGTCTGCAACAGCGGCTGGTCGGCAAAGTTTTCGGTTTTGTGCAGCATCTCTGCACCCAGCATACTGTGGGTCTTGATCACCGCAAATTCTTCTGCGGTCAGCTTGCCGGGCTTATTCAGGATGGCTTCGTCAATGCCGATCTTGCCGATATCGTGCAGTGCCGACGCCAGCGGGATATTATCCTGCTGCTCGGGGGTCAGGTCGTAGCGGCTGGTCAGCTCCATCAGCCGGTGCAGCAGCGTCTCGGTGATGATGCGGATGTGCCGCACATGAGAGCCGGACTCGCCGTTGCGGAACTCCACGATCTGGCTCAGCACGCCCACCAGCACATCGGTGTTCTTTTCCCGTGCGCGGATCTGGTCAGACACCATCTGCACCAGCCGCCGCTGCTTGGCGTACAGCTTGATGGTGTTGGACACCCGACGGTAGACGATCTTTGCGTCAAAGGGGCGGTTGACATAGTCGCTGGCACCCAGCTCGTAGGCCTTGCGGATGGCTTCCTCCGAGTCGTCGCTGGAGATCATGATCACCGGCACGTCCTCGATGGTGTGGTTAGTGTTCATGGTGCGCAGCACCTCAAAGCCGTCCATGACCGGCATATTGATATCCAGCAGCACCAGCGAGGTCTGCCCGGCCTTTGCCCGCAGCAGCTCCAGACACTGCTTGCCGTTCTCGGCTTCCAGAATGCGGTAGTCATCGCCCAGAATGCCGGCAAGCATCATGCGGTTCATCATGGAATCGTCCACCAGCAGGATCACGGGCTTTTCCCCTAAGACATCCTTCTGTGCAGCCAACCGGCTGTCCTGTGTGTCCACCGCCACTGCGTCCTTGTGGTTTTTGGCCTGATACATTATAAAATCTGCCCGGCGCACCACGTTCTCCATAGGGTCGGCAAGGGTCTGCATCGCGCCGCCGATGCTCAGCGACAGCCGGAAGTGGGGGTAGCCCGGCACCACCGTTTGCTGCACGGCGGTGCGGATCTGCTCCAGCTTTACCTTGAAATAATCCGCCGGGATGCCGGGCAGCACCAGCAAAAACTCGTCGCCGCCGTAGCGGATCAGCAGATCTGTTTCCCGGATGCAGCTGCGGATGGCCTTTGCAACGGTTTCCAGTGCCAGATCTCCGGCGTGGTGGCCGTAGGTATCGTTGCAGATCTTGAAATCGTCGATATCCATCAGAGCGATGCCCGCCGGCCCGAGGTTATTGCGCACCACTTCCTCGTAATAGCGGCGGTTGTAGGTGCCGGTCAGGGCGTCGTGGTTCAGCCGCTGCCGGTAGCTCTGTTCTTTTTTCATGTTCCGGGCAGTAGTCTGGGCAAACTGTGCCTTCTGCTCCTCCATCTGCTGCATCATCCGCAACAGATTATGGTTGGCGGTTTCCAGCGCCTCCCGCTGGGTACGGTTCTGCTGTTCCAGCTTTTCCCGCAGTTCCATATAGGGGGTGATATCCGTGATCGTGCCCACGATATAGCCTTTGCCGTACCATTCCACCTGATTGGCAGCGTTGGTGACCCAGCGGTAGCCGTTTTTGCCCAGAATCCGGAAGATGCTGTCACCATTCTTGGCGTAAGTCGCGCTGTTTTCCGCATTCCGGTAGCGCAGCCCGGCCGCCAGATCATCCGGGTGTAGCAGCGCTGTATAGCGGTTATCGAACCTTGCCGCAAATTCTTCCCGCTCCCAGCCCAGTATCTCCAGAAAACGGTCACTGACATAAGCAAACGGATAGCCGTTTTCAGGGTTCTCTGCGCAGCAATGAAAGCCGCCCGGTATATTCTGTGCATAGCGTTCCAGCCGCAGAAATCCTTTTTTTATTGTCTCGTCTGTTTCCATTTTACCTTTCCTGCCTTTTTCTCCGCGCATTGCAGCACGCAGTACCCCCTGTTACCGCAATTTCAAACTTTACCTTCCTGTACGCCCCGCTTTTGGGCATACTGTAACATTTTGATTCTATCATCAAAACTGCCTAGATGCAAGCATTTTTTGCCAATGGAAAGGCAGGTAAGGCAACGCAAAAAAGCCGCCGCACAAAAAGTGCAGCGGCTTTGCGGGGTGTCACATCACAGCCAGCGCTCAGAGATGATCCACCACATACCGGGCAGGTTGATCCGACCCAGCAGATGCTCCAATACGATCAGCATGGTATTCTCCTTTCAGACCGTCCGTTTCAGCCGAACAGCCCCTTCAGTAAAAACAGAAGCAGCTTAGTAAAGCTGCCGCCGCCCAAAAGGCTGAGCAGCGGCCCAAGGCCTTGAAACATGGGAGGTTTGCTCCTTTCGTTTCATTCCGTCCCGACTGCTGCCGGGTGCCGGTCTGCCTTATATACGAACCAGTCCGCCGCAGGATTGCAAATGCCGTGGTGGTAAATATTGGGAGTATTGCAGCTGCCGTATGCCTTTACGACCCCTTCCCGTGAAAAAGTTGCTCAGAAACGCCCGCAGGCGTTTCTGAGCAACAAATCAAAAATACTATTTCCGCTGAAAATGCCCATAGCAGCGCGGAGGGCATTCCAAATCGTCTTACTTAAAACGCTTCCATGCCGGGGTAGACGGCGCTTTCGCCCAGTTGCTCCTCAATGCGCAGCAGCTGGTTGTACTTTGCCACACGCTCGGTGCGGCTGGGTGCACCGGTCTTGATCTGGCAGGTGTTCAGCGCCACAGCCAAGTCCGCAATGGTGGTGTCCTCGGTCTCGCCGGAGCGGTGGGAGCTGATGGCGTTGTAGCCGGCCTTGTGCGCCATCTTGATGGCTTCCAAGGTCTCGGAGACAGAGCCGATCTGGTTCAGTTTGATCAGGATAGCGTTGCCCGCGCCCAGCTGGATGCCCTTTGCCAGACGCTCGGTGTTGGTCACAAACAGGTCGTCACCCACCAGCTGCACCTTGCCGCCCAGCTCGCGGGTCATCTGCTGCCAGCCCTCCCAGTCCTCTTCGTCCAGACCGTCCTCGATGGAGATGATGGGGTACTTCTCCACAAGGCTCTTCCAGTGTGCGATCAGCTCTGCGGAGGTGAACTCGGTGCCCGCCTTGGGCAGCTTGTAAAAGCCCTTGCCCTTGGGGCTCTTCCACTCGGAGGCGGCGGCATCCATTGCCAGCATAAAGTCCTTGCCCGGCAGATAGCCCGCCTTTTCGATGGCTGCCAGAATGGTCTCGATGGTCTCCTCATCGCTGGAAAGGTTGGGCGCAAAGCCGCCCTCATCGCCCACGGAAGTAGCCAGCCCCTTGGACTTCAGGATGGCAGCCAGCGCATGGAACACCTCGGCGCACCAGCGCAGTGCTTCCTTAAAAGAGGGTGCGCCCACCGGCATGATCATAAACTCCTGTGTATCCACAGTATTCGTTGCGTGTGCGCCGCCGTTCAGAATGTTCATCATGGGCACAGGCAGGCGGTTGCCGTTTACGCCGCCCAGAAAACGGTACAGCGGCATCTCCAGCGAAGCGGCTGCTGCGCGGCAGGCTGCAATGGACACCGCCAGAATGGCGTTTGCGCCCAGATTGGACTTATCCTTGGTACCGTCTGCTTTGATCATGGCGGCGTCGATGGCGTAAATGTCGGAGGCATCCATGCCCACCACTGCGTCCGCAATGACCGTGTTGATGTTTTCCACCGCCTTGGTCACGCCCTTGCCCAGATAGCGGCTCTTGTCGCCGTCCCGCAGTTCCAGCGCCTCAAACTCACCGGTGGATGCGCCGGAAGGGGCACAGCCGCGCGCCACGGTGCCGTCTGCCAGCGTGATTTCGGCTTCCACAGTGGGGTTGCCGCGGGAGTCCAGAATCTCGCGGCCAACAACAGCTTCAATTTCCAGATAATTCATCTTGAAACCCTCCTGAATATCATTTTCTCTCCCATACTGCCCGGGCGGGCAGATGGGGAACTGCTCTATTTAGGTAGTTATATATAACTAACCGTCAATATCCTACCACGCTTTGCACCCCGGCGCAAGAGCCGGTGCGTATGTTTGCAGACCTAAATTTTTAACGGGAACGCAAACCGCCGTGGAAAACCCGTTTACAGTCTGCCCCCTTGCGGCAGCGGGGATACGTTATGCTTACCATGTGTTTTTTATATGGCATATATGCCAAAAATTTTCTTTACTTTTTGGCAGTTCGGTTCTATACTGGTTGCGGCGTTTACGCTGTTTTCCCATTTATAGTCGTTATAGAGGAGGATTTTTGCAATGAATAAGGATCTGACGGTGGGCAAGCCGTCACAGGTATTGTGGCAATTCTGTCTGCCCATGTTTGGCAGCATCATTTTCCAGCAGCTGTACAATATCGCGGATAGTCTGGTAGCGGGCAAGTTCATCGGTGAGAACGCACTGGCTGCGGTGGGCAACAGCTACGAGATCACCCTGATCTTCATCGCCTTTGCCTTTGGCTGCAACATTGGCTGCTCGGTCATCGTGTCCCGCTACTTTGGCGCAAAGGAATACCGCGAGATGAAGACCTCGGTCTACACCTCTCTCATCGGCTCTGCCGTGCTGTGCGCCGTGCTGATGGGCATCGGTCTGTTTGGCTGCGACGCCCTGCTGGAGCTCATCAACACCCCGGAGGAGATCCTTGCAGATTCTGCGCTGTATCTGGACATCTACGTTCTGGGCCTGCCCTTCATGTTCTTCTACAACATTGCCACCGGCATCTTCTCTGCCCTTGGCGACAGCAAGACCCCCTTCTACTTCCTTGCAGTCTCTTCCCTGTCCAACATCGGCGTGGACATCCTGTTCGTAGCCGGTTTCAAGATGGGCATTGCCGGTGTGGCATGGGCTACCTTCCTGTGTCAGGGTGTCAGCTGCGTGCTGGCCATGGTGGTGGTGTTCCGCCGCATCCGCGCTTTCCACACCGAGGGTCATGTGCAGCTGTTCTCGTGGAATATGCTGGGCAAGGTGGCTGTGGTGGCTGTGCCCAGCATCCTGCAGCAGAGCTTTGTCTCGGTGGGCAACATCATCCTGCAGAGCATTATCAACACCTTTGGTGCCAGCGTCATTGCAGGCTACTCTGCCGCCGTCAAGCTGAACAACATGGTCATCACCTCCTTTACCACTCTGGGCAACGGCATCTCCAACTACACCTCCCAGAACATGGGTGCCGGCAAGATGGACCGCGTCAAGGAAGGCTTTGGCGCGGGCCGCAATCTGGTGTGGCTGCTGTGCGTGCCGCTGGTGGTGCTGTACTTCTTCTTTGGCCGCTTTTTGCTGCTGCTGTTCATGAACGACCCGCAGGGCCCTGCCATTGACACCGGTATGCTGTTCTTGCGTATCCTCTCCCCCTTCTACTTTGTGGTATCGGTCAAGCTGGTGGCAGACGGCATCCTGCGCGGCTGCGGCCTGATGGTGCGGTTCATGATCGCCACCTTCACCGACCTGATTTTGCGCGTGGGCATTGCCGCCGTGCTCAGCGCCACCGCACTGGGCTCCACCGGCATCTGGATGGCATGGCCTGTGGGCTGGTGCATCGGTACGGCGCTTTCCATGGTGTTCTACGTCACCGCCATCCGCAAGGCACTGGCAGAGCCGTTGGCTGTTGCCGAGGCCGAGGGACAGGCCGCAGAGACCCGCGCCGAGGCCGAATTTGCCGCCGACGCCGAGATGGAAACCCTGTAACCTTTTTGCAACCTGTGAATCCGTTTCATGTCACAGATAAACAAAATGAACAATTTGAAATAGTGCACAAAATCGCGCTTTAATTTTTGTATAAAGTATCAACAAAGCCGAGAAAATGCGCCCAAAAGTATGGACGGTTTGTGAATTGCGGATTTGAACCCAGATAGCTATAATAACAGATAAGAACAGAAGCAAGGCCGCTTTAGAGGGGAAGGGCCTTGCTTCCGTTTTTATCAATTTACTTTATAGAACACTCCGAAGGAGGAGATTTTTATGAAAAAGATGATCACTCGTCGTCAGTTCATGGCCGTTGCCGGTGTTGTTGCCGCAGCAAGCGCTCTGACTGCCTGCGGAGGTTCTTCCGCAAGCACGGCCGCTTCTTCTGCTGCCGGTTCTACTGCTGCTTCCGGCAGCACCATCAAGGTGGGTGTGATGGGCCCCCTGACCGGTGACGCTTCCGTTTACGGTCAGGCTGTTGTAAACGGTGCCAGCCTGTACATGAAGCAGGTCAATGCCGATGGCGGTGTCAACGGCAAGCAGCTGGAAGTCATCTCCATGGACGAGCAGGGCGATGAAACGCAGGCTGTGACCTGCTTTACCAAGATGGTGGATCAGGGCATCACCGCTCTGGTGGGCGATGTAACCACCGCTCCCACGCTGGCTGTTGCCGCCGAGAGCGCCGATTACAATATGCCTATGGTCACCGCTTCCGCTACTGCCGAGGCTGTTACCTACGATGCCGAGACCGACACCGTGAACGGGAATGTGTTCCGTGCCTGCTTCACCGACCCCTTCCAGGGCGTGAAGATGGCAGATTACGCTTACGAGAAGCTGGGCTACACCAAGGCAGCCGTCATCTTCCTGAAGGGCAAGGACTACAACGAGGGTCTGGCCGAGAACTTTGCCAAGGAGTTTGAGGCAAAGGGCGGCACCGTCGTGGATCAGGAGAGCTACTCTGAGGGCGACGTGGACTTCAAGACCCAGCTGACCAGCATCCTTGGCAAGAACCCCGAGATGGTGTTCTGCCCCAACTACTATCAGGAAGTGGGTCAGATCCTGGCTCAGGCTGAGAGCGTCGGCCTGACCGTTCCCTTCCTGGGCGGCGACGGCTGGGATGGTCTGGAGGGCTACGCCACCGCTGACCAGCTGAAGGACTCCTACTTCTGCGCCTGCTACGCTAAGGGCTCCAGCACCGCGTTTGAGGATGCCTACAAGGCCGAGTACGGCGAGGCCTACCCCAACGGCTTTGCACCCTTGGGCTACGATGCTGCCATGACCGTCGTGTACGGCATCAAGGCTGCCGAGGAGCAGGGCCTCGAGGCCGGCTCTGACGAGTACAAGCAGGCCGTCATCGATGCCATTGCCGGCGGCACCATCGAGGGCATCACCGGCACCTTTACCTTCGACGAGCACCACAACCCCGTCAAGAGCACTGCCATCCTGACCTACGTGGACGGCAAGCCCGAGCTGAAGGAAATGTTCTGATCCGCGCTGTTCCATCCACCGGTGATGGAGCCGCCCGCACAGAGCAAACCCCATGATTTTTTGGAGAACGCCGGAACAGCTTTTTTCTGGTCAGGCGTTCTCCGTTTTTTATATCAAAAAGTGTAAACGCCGCAAAGAAAGGAAGTATCCAACCATGACAGTGTTCTTTAGCCAGCTGATCAACGGCTTGTCCCTTGGCAGCATCTATGCACTGATCGCACTGGGCTACAGCATGGTGTACGGCATCATCCTGCTGCTGAACTTTGCCCACGGCGATGTCATCATGGTGGGCGCATACATGTCCTGGTTCGTCATGAACCAGCTGGGTCTTGGCCCGGTCACCGCTGTGTGCGCCACCATCATCACCTGTACGCTGCTGGGCGTGGTGATCGAAAAGATCGCCTACACCCCCCTGCGCAGCGCACCCCGTATCTCGCTGCTGATCACCGCCATTGGTGTCTCCTTCTTTCTGGAGTACACGGCAGAGCTGATCCTCGGCTCGGGCGCAAAGGTGATCCCCGCCTACTACACCAACCAGACCTTCCGTCTGGGCAAGGTGCCGCTGGGTCTTACCTCCATCATCACGCTGGTGGTCACCGTGCTGTCCATGCTGGTGCTCACCTTTCTGGTGCAAAAGACTAAGCTTGGCAAGGCCATGCGCGCCGTTTCGGAGGATATGGATGCTGCCCGCCTGATGGGCATCAACGTCAACAGCACCATCTCCTTTACCTTTGCCGTGGGCTCGGCACTGGCGGGCATCGGCAGCGTGCTGTACTGCTGCTCCTACCCGCAGGCCACCCCCACCATGGGCTCCATGCTGGGTCTGAAGGCCTTTGTTGCCGCCGTGCTGGGCGGCATCGGCTCCATCCCGGGTGCCATGGTCGGCGGCATTGCCATCGGCCTGTGCGAGTGCTTTGTTTCCGCCATCGGCCTTTCCGCATGGAAGGACGCTGTTACGTTTGCAATTCTGATCATCGTGCTGCTGGTCAAGCCCACGGGCTTCCTTGGCCGCAAGGTGCAGGAAAAGGTGTAAGGGGGCATAACGATGAATACCAAACGCAAGACCCTCAAAATGCCCGTGCGCTACCTGATGAATCTGGTGCTGGTGGGGCTGCTGTTCGTGGGGCTTTCCTATGTGACCGGCAATATGCTGTCCACCTACCAGAATAAGGTGCTGCTGACCGTGGGCATCAATATCATTCTGGCCGTCTCGCTGAACGTTGCCACCGGTTATCTGGGGCAGCTGCCGCTGGGTCACGCCGGTTTTATGGCAGTAGGTGCCTACGCCTGCGCCCTGTTCACCAAATCCTCCAATCTGCCCAAAGGCGTGGCCTTTGCCATCGGTCTGGTGCTGGCATGGGTGATCGCCGGGCTGTTCGGGGTGCTTATCGGTATCCCTGCCCTGCGCCTGACCGGCGACTATCTGGCCATCCTGACGCTGGGCTTTGGCGAGATCATCCGCATCACCTTGAACAACATCGATGATGTGCTGGGCTTCAAGCTGTTCTACGGCTCCAAAGGCCTGAAGAACATCCCCAAGTATTCCAACTTTACCAACGTGTTCCTGTGCGTGGTCATCACCTGCTTTTTGATCCACGCCATGATGAAGAGCCGCCACGGCCGCGCCGTGCTGGCCATCCGCGACAACGAGATCGCCGCCGAGAGCTGCGGCATCCAGACCACCTACTACAAGGTCATGGCCTTTGCCTTCTCCGCTGCCTTTGCGGGTCTGGCAGGCGGCCTGTATGCCTGCTACATCGGCGTGCTGAACCCCTCCACCTTCGGCTTTATGAAGTCCATCGAAATTCTGGTCATGGTGGTGCTGGGCGGCATGGGCTCCATGCTGGGCTCCATTCTGTCCGCTACCGTGCTGACCATCCTGCCCGAGGCGACCCGCAGCTTTGAGAGCTACCGCATGGTGGTCTATTCGCTGGTGCTGGTGCTGATGATGATCTTCCGCCCGGGCGGACTGCTGGGCAGCTACGATTTCTCCCTGAGCCGCATCGTGGAAAAGGCCATGAATGGCGAACTGTTCCGCAAACATACCAAAAAGGAGGCCGCTGACCATGAGTGAGTTCAAGACCAGACTGCACAGTGTGCCCTCCGGCGGTTTTCTGACCGACCGCGACAAGGACAAAAAGCCCATTCTGGACGTGCGTGAGCTGGGTATCGACTTCGGCGGTCTGACCGCTGTGGACAACTTTAACCTGATGATCGGCCGCAACGAGATCGCCGGTCTGATCGGCCCCAACGGCGCAGGCAAGACCACCGTGTTCAACCTGCTCACCAACGTCTACCAGCCCACCCGCGGCTCCATCCTGATCGACGGGATGCCCACCGCCGGGAAAAAGACCTATCAGGTCAACCGCATGGGCGTGGCGCGTACCTTCCAGAACATCCGCCTGTTCAAGGAGCTGAGCGTCATCGACAACATCAAGGTGGGTCTGCACGAGTCCATGAAGTATAATCTGGCCTCCTCTCTGCTGCGGATGCCGAACTACTGGAAAGAGGAAAAGCAGTGCACTGAGCGTGCGCTGGAGCTGCTGGACATCTTCCACATGGCAGACCTTGCCAACGCGCAGGCCGGCAGCCTGCCCTACGGCGCACAGCGCCGGTTGGAGATCATGCGCGCACTGGCCACCAGCCCGAAGCTTCTGCTGCTGGACGAGCCTGCCGCCGGTATGAACCCCTCCGAGACGGCCGAGCTGACCGAGACCATCCGCCGCATCCGCGACGAGTTCAACATTGCCGTGCTGCTCATCGAGCACGACATGAGCCTTGTCATGGGCATCTGCGAGGGCATTGCGGTGCTGAACTTCGGCCGCATCATCGCCAAGGGCACCCCGGACGAGATCCGCGATAACCCGCAGGTCATCGAGGCCTATCTGGGCAAAAAGGAGGGCTGAGCCATGGCTGATACATTACTGAAGGTGGACGGCATCAACGTCTACTATGGCAACATCCACGCCGTAAAGGATATCTCCTTCACCGTCAATGCGGGCGAGATCGTCACCCTGATCGGTGCCAACGGCGCGGGCAAATCCACCACCCTGAAAACCATTTCCGGCCTTTTGAAGCCCCGCACCGGCGATGTGCTGTACAAGGGCAAGAGCATCAAGGGCGTGCGCGCCCACAAGATCGTGGAAAGCGGCCTTGCACAGGTACCGGAGGGACGCCATGTGTTTTTGCACATGACGGTGGACGAGAACCTTGATATGGGCGCCTACACCCAGCCCGCTTCTACCATTGCCGCCAACAAGGAAAAGGTGTTCACCCTGTTCCCCCGCCTGAAGGAGCGCCGCAAGCAGCTGGCGGGCACCATGTCCGGCGGCGAGCAGCAGATGCTGGCCATGGGCCGTGCGCTGATGAGCAACGCCTCCATGCTGATGCTGGATGAACCGTCCATGGGCCTGTCGCCTCTGCTGGTGCAGGAGATCTTCGACATCATCCGGAACATCCACGAGGAGGGAATGACCATCCTGCTGGTCGAGCAGAACGCGCAGATGGCGCTTTCCGTGGCCGACCGGGCCTATGTTCTGGAGACCGGCCGTGTTGTCATGGATGGCACCGGTGCCGAGCTGCTGACCAATGAGCGTGTCCGCAGCGCCTATCTGGGCGGCTGAGACACGGTATTATAGAGCAAGCAAAAAAGGACTGTCGCGAACGCGACAGTCCTTTTTGCTGTGTCTCACTTGATGCAGGTGGAACAGGGGGTGTAGCCTGCTGCAATGGCCTCGTCGTAGCTGGAGAAGAGGATCTGGTTCTTCTCTGCCGGGAGGTTCGGGCAGGTGGGCAGATGGAACTTTTTGGAGTTCACGTTGCCGATGTAGGTCTGCTGTGCCGTGCTGGATGCCGCCGGGGCGGTGGGGTTCAGCTCGGCGTCGGTGGCGTTCTTGTCGGTGCGGATGGTGTAGTTCTGGCCGTCCGACCCGATGACGACTGTGCCCAGCAGGTCGGTGCGGTAGACGTCCACGCCTGCATCCCGCAGGATGCTCAGGGTCTCCTCATGCGGGTGGCCGTATTTGTTGTTCACGCCGCAGGAGATGACGCCCATTTCGGGCAGGACGGCATTCAGGAAAAGGTAGCTCGTCGAGGTGCTGGAACCGTGGTGGCCCACCTGCAGAACATCTGCCTTCAGGTTGGCCCCGCTGTTCACAAGGTCGCGCTCCGCATCCGATTCCATATCGCCGGTGAGCAGAAAGCTGGTGGAGCCGTAGTCCACTCGCAGAACGATGGAGGTATCGTTGGTGTTGTCATACTGCGCCACAGGGCCCAGCATGGTCACAGTGGCACTGCCCAGCGGCCAGACTGTGCCCGCAGCGGGCACTTCCACCTGCAGGCCCTGCTGCTGGGTGTACTTGACGAAATCCTGAAAGCACTTGGTGGAGGCTTCCGTCACGGGGCTGTACACATGGTCTGCCGGGAAATAGGCCAGCGCAGCGGCTAGGCCGCCCACATGATCCTCGTGGGCGTGGGAGCAGAACACATACTGCAGCTCCTCCACGCCGAGATTCTGCAGGTAAGAGACGACATAGCTGCCATCGTCCACGTTGCCGCCGTCGTAGAGCATATACTGGCCGTCACATTCCACCAGCACACTCAGGGCCTGCCCCACATCCAGGAAGTGCATCTCGAAGTTGGCGGTCTGGCCGTCTCCGGCAGGCTGGGCAGTGCTGACCGTAGGGGTGCTGCTTCCCGGCACCACCGCCGAGGCATCACAGGCGGCAAGGCCAAGGGCCAGCGCCGCCGCAAGGGCCAGAGCGGCAATGCGCCGCCAAAAGCTTACTTTTTCTTTTTTGAAGTTTTCCACGCTGTATTCTCTTTCTGTTGATCGTTCTTCGGCTTACGGGGTGCCGTACCGTTGGGCGCAAAGCGTGCGCCGGGGCTGGGCTGGCGGCCGCCTGCGGTGCGGGCCGGGGCGGTTCCGCGGCTCTGATTCCTGCATCCCCTGCCCTTGTTGGGGCGGACAGTATAGGTGCCGTCGTTGTGGATGGTCACCTCGGCAGGCTCGGCCCGGCGGGCAGAGCGCTGGACCGCGCGGCGGCCCTCGGCGGGCACCAGCAGCGGGATCAGGTCCTCCCGGTGGGTCATTTTCAGCGCCTTGATGACCTTTTCGGCATTGCGGGGCTCGTAATACTGGAGCAGGGCGCGCTGGAGCGCTTTTCCCTCCGCGGTCTTTTCCACGAACACGGGCTTGAGGGTGTAGGGGTCAAGGCCGGTGTAGAACATGCAGGTGCTCACCGTGCCGGGGGTGGGATAGAAATCCTGCACCTGCTCGGGGCGCATGTGGTTTTTGTAGAGATACTCGGCCAGATAGACGGCATCGCTCAGGGTGCTGCCCGGGTGGCTGGACATCAGGTAGGGCACGAGGTACTGCTTTTTGCCCGCCTTCTTGCTCAGCTCGTAGAACTTATCCTTGAACTTGTTGAAGGTCTGGATGGGCGGCTTGCCCATGTAGGCCAGTGTATTGGGGGCGCAGTGCTCCGGGGCCACCTTCAGCTGGCCGGAGACGTGGTACTCCACCAGCTCCTTGAAGAAGGTGTCGTCCGGGTCGGCCATCAGGTAATCGAACCGGATGCCGCTGCGGATGAACACCTTTTTCACGCCGGGCAGTTCCCGGACACGGCGCAGGATCTTGAGGTAATCGCTGTGATCCACGATCATGTGGGAGCAGGTGGTGGGGGCCAGGCAGTGCTTGC
>OGRM01001221.1_pt1 | contig 17091 bp, 16 predicted proteins | sample 1553491 | NCBI WGS metagenome assembly OGRM01 (sample SAMEA2580110, study PRJEB22360) | human gut metagenome | biome: human gut; feature: human-associated habitat; material: faeces | place: Denmark | collected 2008/2010
CTCAACCAACGCGGAAAGACGAAGCGCCGGAGCAGGCGGAGGCGCAAAGGCTGCCCGATGGCCCCGACCCCTCGCGTCACGCTGGGTTCCAGCGGGCCCCGCAGGGGCGCGCGCCCATGACCGCGCAGGAAGAGGAGGACTTCCACGGCCTTGGCTCTGGAGATTCCATGGGAGTCGGCCAGGGGGTGCTCGTCGCCGCGGCAATCGTGGTATTCGTGGCTGCGATACTCTACATACTCAACAGCTGGATTCACTTCATCTAGGGGAAGCGCATGGCTTTCGACGAAAAAGACGAACAGGCCCCATTCGAGCCTTCCGACGTGACAGGCGGCACGCAGCCCGAGGCGGCGCATGACATAGACGCGCAGGTCGATGAGCTGCTGCGCGATATCGAGCTCAACGGCAGCAGCGCCTATGCGCTGCGCACCGAGCCCGAGGCAGACGACCTCAATCCCGACGACATCCATCCCGACGACCTCGCCGACGATGATGTGGCAGACCTGGTGGATGCCGACCTCGCCGAGCAGGACGCGGTCGACGAGCTGCCCGAAGCGCTCGAGGTAAGCGACGACGTCGAGATGGAGGAGCCCGAACAAGAAGAAGCCGTCGAGGAGATGCGCGCCGAGAACGACGAGCACCATCGCCGCCGTCTGCGCAACTTCTTGATCTTGGGGGTCATCGTCTTGCTCGTGCTCGCGGGCACGATCGGACTGTTCATGTGGCGCAACAGCATCTCGTCCAACGTTGCGCAGTCTGATACCGAGGCGCTCAGCACGGGAACGGCGGGCACCCACACGGCAACGTTCCATCCCGTCGACGCCGATGTGGTACCGGACCTGGCGAGCACGTTTGGCAAGACCACCGATGAGGCGGTTGCGGCCTGCGGCGGGCAGCTCTCCCTATCCGGAAGCCCGAGTGCCGCCACCGACCCGGAGATTCCCACCCTCGCGCAGCTCGTCAACGGCACCCTCAAAGACACGAGCGGCGTCGTCATCGCGAGCGTCGCGCTCGGCCTCGATAAAGACGGGCGCATCGTCTACGTGTACGCGGCGTTCGACTTGGACGCGCTCAGCGTGTCGGGCTCGACCTTCGAAGAGCTCGTCGACAGCAACGTCATCGCATCGTCGCTTCTGACCGCGCTCGGCCTTCCCCAAGACAAGGTCGACGCCCTGACGCTCGATGTCTCCAAGGATTCAAGCGCCATCGTGGCAAGCGACAAGTCTGCCAAGGAGCAGGCTCAGTTCAAGGGCAGCACGGGCATGGACGCGGCTCCGACTAGCTACAAGCTCACCGAGACCTATGACCATGCGGTGGGAAAGACCCTGGGCGACAACAGCGTCATGCGCACGGCGCTTGTCGAGCTGTGGTAAAAACCTCTTGCGCGTCCGTGTAAGTGTGTGTAAACTATCGTGCGTATGTTTCCAAGTGAAGGCGTTTCGTGAGCCTTCCACCTTTCGACGAGCATCTGCTTAGTTGTCTGGTCCCACTTACACATACCGCCTTCGTGGTGGTCTGTCCTTGTGCGCCTGTCAGCTATGCAGCTCGACAGGCTTTTTTATTTGGAGGTGAGCGCCATAGCCGCTCAGGAGTCACGGATAAACGGCGAGATTCGCGCGCCCAAGGTGCGTCTCATCGGTGTCGACGGCAGCCAGCTTGGCATTTACGGCAATGCTGACGCGCAGCGCATCGCCGAGGACCAGAATCTCGACCTGGTGGAGATCGCCCCGAATGCCGAGCCGCCGGTATGCCGCATCATGGACTACGGCAAGTTCAAGTACGACCAGGCAGTCAAGGCAAAGAAGGCTCGCAAGAAGCAGACCAAGATCGAGGTCAAGGAAATGAAGTTCCGCCCCAAGATCGATGTCGGCGACTACGAGACCAAGAAGGGGCACGTCCTTCGCTTCCTCAACAAGGGCAACAAGGTCAAGATCACCATCATGTTCCGCGGACGTGAGATGGCCCATCCCGAGCAAGGCCTGAGCATTCTCGAGCGTCTTGCAGACGACCTCAAGGACCTTGCTGTGGTCGAGTCGCAGCCCAAGATGGAGGGTCGCAACATGCACATGCTCGTTGCGCCGCTCCCCAAGGATGCAAAGAAAAAATCAGAGAGTACGGACACTGATAAAGGAGAAAAAGACAATGCCTAAGATGAAGACCCACAAGGGCACCGCAAAGCGCTTCCGCGTCACCGGTTCCGGCAAAATCATGCGCGCCAAGGCGTACAAGAGCCACATCATGACCAAGAAGTCCCAGAAGCGCAAGCGCAACTTCCGTCACGAGACCGAGCTGGCGCCTGCTGACCTCAAGGTCGTCAAGAAGAACCTGGGCCGTGGCTAATCACGCGCCGTCATTCGTTAGTTTACTAGTAGGAGTTGATAGATAAATGGCACGTGTCAAGCGCGGCGTTAACGCCAGGAAGCACCATCGCACCGTACTCAAGGCAGCCAAGGGCTACTACGGCGCGAAATCCCGTCAGTACAAGGCTGCTAAAGAGCAGGTCCAGCACTCTGGGCAGTACGCATACCGCGACCGCCGCAACAAGAAGCGCGAGATTCGCCGTCTGTGGATTACCCGCATCAACGCTGCTTGCCGCATTAACGGCCTGTCTTACTCTGTGTTCATGCACGGCTTGAAGACCGCCGGCATCGAGCTCGACCGCAAGGTCCTGTCCGATATGGCAATCAAGGATCCCGAGGGCTTTGCCCAGCTTTGCGAGGTTGCGAAGAAAGCTGCTGCGTAGAACAACAGCATCAGGTACCATCCAATGCAAGGGCTGGAGGCCATGACTTCCAGCCTTTGCTGTCTGTAGAGGAGAATACGTGTTAAATGAGGCGAAGCAAGACGAGGCGTCTAAGGGGCAGGTTGCACAAGGTGGTCCCAGCCCCAAGGTAATGCGCATGGGCACGGCGCCCATCGGCAAGCTCATGTTCGAATTTGGCGTCCCCGCCGTCGCCGCCGTCGTCTTCAACGCCCTCTACAACATCATCGACACGATTTTCCTCGGCCAGGCCATGGGCGAGGTCGGCCTGGCGGCGACCACCGTCGCCGCGCCCGTCATGACCGTCTTGATCGCCATCAGTGTCATCGCAGGCGCCGGCGGCAACGCGCTTGCCGCTATCATGCTCGGCGAGGGCAAGAAAGACCTGGCGGAAAAGACGCTCGGCAACGCGATGGCGATTGTCCTGCTCGAGGCGGTGCCCATCGCCCTTGTCGCTCTATTCTGCCTCGACCCGATCTTGCGCGTCGTGGGCGCGACGGATACGACGCTTCCGTATGCGCGTCTGTTCATGCAGATCATCGCGTTCGGCTTCGTGTTCAACAACATCTCGTTTGGCATCAACAACTTCATCAGGACCGCCGGCGCGCCGTATCTGGCGCTCGCGACGGCGGGCGTGGGCACGGTGACGTGCATCGTGCTCAACTACCTGTTTGTGCTCGTCTTCGGGTGGGGCGTGGCAGGTTCTGCCAGCGCCACGGTGCTTGGCCAGGTCGTATCGTCGGTGTGGGTGCTTTGGTACTTCATCTTCGACAAGAAGGCGCCGTTCAAGCTGCGCGCCAAAAACCTCGCGCCCGACTGGAAGCTCTGCAGGCGCATCGTCACCATGGGCATGGCGCCGTTTGCCCTACAGGCCGCCATGGCCATCACGCAGGTCATCGCCAACTCCACGCTCGCGTATCTGGGCTCCATGGACGCGCTCGGAACGGACGGCGCATTGGCCAGCGTCGGCGTCGTCGTGAAGATTGCCATGTTCGCCGTGTTCCCGGCGGTCGGTGTCTCCATGGCAGTGCAGCCGATACTCGGCTTCAACATCGGCGCGCGCAAGTTCAATCGCGTCAAACGCGCCTTGTACGACGCGATTATCGTCTCGACGGCGATCCTCGTGCTCTTCTTCGCGATTATCCACCTGTTCCCCGTGCAGCTCGTGAGCCTGTTCGGGGCCGAACAGCACCTGATGGACTTCTCCATCGTCGCCCTGCAAATCCAGACCTTCTTCATTCCCATCGTCGGCGTGCAGATAATCGGCTCCAACTACTTCCAGGCGACGGGCCAGCCCGTAAAGTCGACGATTCTGTCGCTCACCAGGCAGCTCATCTTCGTGCTGCCCATGTACTTCTTGGGTCCGATGATCGTTCCGCATCTCGTTTCTGGCGCCACGCCCCTGCTCGGGTTTTGTTTTGCTTTTCCTGTGGCGGATATCCTATCGGTCGTGCTTTGCTCTATCTTCTTGGTAAGAGAAATACGTCGACTCGACGTGTTGACAGCTGAGCAGAAAAGGATGGGTGAGCCGAATGAGCGAACTGACGTTCGTGAAAGTCGATGAACCTGAGCACATAGCCGAGCTGGCAAATTTTGCCGGAGACATCTTCGAGGAGTACTTCTCTCAGATTCTTCCCCAGAACAAAGTCGATTACCTGGTCCAGTACCTGCTGGGTACCGAGACCATCACGCGCGAAATCGCCGACGAGGACTACGAGTACTACTTTGCCGATGCCGATGGCGCGCATGTGGGCTTTGTCGCCGTTGCCCCCAAAGACGACCATCTGTACCTGAGCAAGCTCTACCTGACGAAGGGCAACCGCGGCAAGGGGTACGGCAGGCAGGAACTGCAGTTCGTCAAGCAGCGCGCCCGCGCGCACGGGCTCGACAAGATCCGCCTCAACTGTGCACGCGAGAACATCGCGAGCCTCGACTGCTACGACCATATGGGCTTCAAGAAGGTCAAGAAGGTCGATGCCCAGGTGGGCGATGACATCCAGATGAACGACTACGTCCTTGAATTTGACCTGTCCGCCGCCGCAGAGGACCCCGCGCAAGCGTAAGACAGCTCGGCCGTACTGTCTCAACGGCACGGAAAGCCGTGCGTTCGCATCCTATGATTGCCGTTGGAGCGTATCTGATAACACGTCGGCAATGGGAGATGAGCAGGCTATGGCAGTTGCAGAGATCACGAGGGCGCAAATCGTCGCCGATGCGCAAAACGGCAGGGTCAGGCTGAAAGTCGGCAACCCCGTGCTGTGTATGGAGTGGGTCAACGAGATGGTCGAGCGCTATTCGGACCATATCGAGAACATGACCGAGCGCTTGACGATGTTCGAAGAAGCTCCTGCCGGTGGCATGAAAAACCCGCTTGCGGACACGAGTGTGGTCATCGCCCGCCTCGAGGTCCTTCTGGGCGAGCTCGGGTATTAAGCGTCTCCTCCTCTTCATGGCATCGCCCGCCTGCAAAAACGCAGGCGGGCATTTTTTATGCCCTTCTTTATTTCCTCACAAATAGCAAGATGCGTGACATATCGACTCGATGTGTCTCAGCAACGAGACAGCACCCTCTACGTGCATCAGAAGCGTCGCTGCTGTTCTGTCAGGTCGCTCGTAAAGTCATTAGCGGCGAAACCATATGCCGCCAAAATGCCGTGCAAGTAAGACGCGCGGCGCGCAGAGAGGGGAATGCTGCACGGCGATATCGATGCGGAGCCGTGCAGCGTTCCACGCGAGCAGACAAGTTTTGGGGCTTGTCACAATGGAAAGAAGGAAGGGTATGAGCGCAGAAGAAAAGAAAGCCGAGATTAACTCCTCGGCGCGCGCATGGGTCGTCGCGATCGTCGCGATCCTGGCATCGATTCTCATCTCGGTCAACAACAACAAACTGCCGGCAACGGCAACGCTTGTCCTCCCGGCTCTCGGGATGGATACGGGCCAGATGAGCTTCCTGATGTCTCTGAACGGCTATGTCGGGTTTGTCCTGGCATTCTTCGCAGCGAGCATCATCGTCAAGTTCGGCACCAAGAAGGCGACGCTGATGGTCCTGATTTGCGCATTGGTCGGTGCTGCGATCAGCGCCTTCGCGCAAACCTACGAGCTGCTCGTCGTCGGGCGCCTCATCGAGGGCGTCGGCTATTCGTGCATCGGCACGGTTATCCCCGTGTTGTTCTCCGAGTGGTTCCCGCCCAGCAAACGCGGCGTTCCCAACGGCATCTTTTCCGTGTGGGTCCCGCTCGGCTCGCTGTTCATCATGGGCACCTCCGGCTTCTTCTTCAACGTCGGCGATCCCTCCACGTACCACAACGTGTTCTGGTTCGTCGTCGTGCTGCTGGCCGTCATCACCGTCGTGTGGGTTCTCGCCGTGCACCAGCCCGAGCACAACTACCTCGAGACGGAAGGCGGCAGCTCCGAGCCGGCTAAGGTCTCCGAGGGCTTCAAGAGCCTGTCCGTGTGGGTTGCCATGATCGCCTTCGCCGCGTTCTCCCTGGGCACCGCCTGCGTCATGAATTTCGAGACCACCTACATGGTCCAGACCATGGGCATGGACCAGGGCGCTGCCAACGGCACGTTCAACATCGTCAACATCGCCGTCATCATCGGCGGCGTCGTCATCGGCTTCGTCATGAACGCCGTCACCAAGACCGGTCCGCGCCTGGTCATCCTCGTCGTCGCCTCCATCGTCTTGGGCGTCTCGTTCACCACCGCCTACACCGTCACCGCGGGCAGCTTCACGCTCTGGGCGATCGTCTTCGGCTTGTTCAACGGCATCGTGCCCGCCATCTTCTTCACGATGGTCGCAGAGATCGCACCCAAGCCCGAGCTCGCCTCCGTCTCCGCGACGCTCATGTCGCTCGGCCAGTGCGTTGGCGGCATCCTGTTCGGCGTCGTCGGCGTCGTCGTCGCCTCTGGTTGGGGTGCTGCCACCGGCATCCTCGCCGCAGCTGGCATCGTCTTGGCACTTGGTTCCATCGCGCTTCTGATCATCCTCAAGGCTCGCGCAAGAAAGCGCGCCGGAGTGGAGCAAGCCTAAACGCTCTACGCTCAATTGGTTCTACTCGGGCGGACTTGATGCAGACCCGGCCCGCCCGATGGGGAAGTTACGTCTACAAGTTTGGAGTACCGCTATGGAGTTTGAAAACGACCTCGGTAAACCCTGGAAGTACCAGGAAGGCGACTTCACAGTCGTGCGTTCTTCGGTCTGGTCTCCCCCGGGTTGCCATCCGGTAGGATGCGGCATCAAGGTCTATGTCGACAAGAACGGCAAACTCGACCACATCGAGGGCGACGAGAACGACCCGATCACCCAGGGCCGCCTGTGCCCGAGGTGCCTCGCGATGAAGGACTACGTCTACAACCCGCACCGCGAGGTCTATCCCATGAAGCGCCCACACGACAAGATCGGCGACGCTGACGCTTGGGAGCGCTGCAGCTGGGACGAGGCCCTCGACCTCATCATGGACAAGTGGGACGAGATCACCGGCAAGTACGGCCGCAAGACGATGGCGATCCACGTTGGCACGGGCCGCGACGGCATGCTCTCCCAGGACTTCCAGCTCTCCATCTTCCGCACGCCCAACCTGGCCTACACGCAGTCCGGATACGCGTGCTACCAGCCGCGCATGATGGCCTCTCAGATGGTTCTGGGCGCCCTGTACCCCGAGCTCGACTACGCTGGCGGCCTCGAGGGCGGCTACGATGATCCGCAGTACCAGGTTCCCGAGCTGATGGTCATCTGGGGCAAGGCTCCGCTCGAGTCCAACCCCGACGGCTTCTTCGGCCACAGCATCATCGACCTGATGAAGCGCGGTGCGCGCCTGTTCTCCGTCGACCCGCGCGTCAACTGGCTGAACAGCCGCTCCGAGCTGCAGCTGCGCGTGCGCAACGGCACGGACGCCGCCCTTGCCATGGCCTGCTGCAACATCATCATCAACGAGGGCCTCTACGACGCCGACTTCGTCGAGAAGTGGACCTACGGCTTCGACGAGTTCAAGGAGCGCGTCAGCGCCATGACGCCGGAGAAGGCCGCAGAAATCTGCGAGGTCCCGGTCGAGGACATCTACACCTTCACTCGCGAGTACGCCAAGGCAAAGCCCGCCTCCATCGCCTGGGGCCTGGCGTTTGACCAGAACACCAACGGCATGCAGGCCGGCCACTGCGTCCTGGCCATGATTGCCATGTGCGGCAACCTCGACGTCCCCGGCGGCAACATCATCGCCGACCTCTCCATGCCCGAGGACCTTACGGCCGAGGCCGCTGCCGGCCAGGCTGGCAACGACACCGATACCCGCTCGTTCATCACCGAGGGCTGGTACCAGATGACCGACGAGGAGCGCGCAGAGTGCATCGGCATGGACGAGTTCCCGCTGTACTGCAACCAGATCACCGGCTGCCAGGCAGACTGCATCCTCGATACCATGGAGACCGACGACCCCTATCCGGTTCGCTTCGGCTGGATCGCGAACACCAACCTGCTCGCTCCGACGAACTCCGCAGAGCCCAGCAGGTGGCATGATGCGCTGGTCCGCTCCTACGGTGCACCCGACGGATTCGCGTTTGGCACCGACGTGATGATTACCCCGACTATCCAGTGCTGCTGCGACGTCTTCCTGCCCATCAGCACCGTCGTCGAGCATGATGGCGTCAACCGCACCCACTACGGCGCGGCATCCATCACCACCGGCGTCGGCAACAAGGCCATCACCGTCGGCGAGGCCAAAGCTGACCTCGAGATCTACTGCATGCTCGCCAAGCGCATGGCCGAGCGTCATCCCGACGACCCCAAGGCTCAGTTCGCGTACAACAAGTACCCGGATTACCATGACTACCTCAACAAGAACCGCCTCGAGGGCCGTCATAAGTTCGACGAGGTCAAAGAGGTCGTCAAGTTCAAGCGCAAGGTCTACTACAAGAAATACGAGACCGGCAAGCTCCGTCCCGACGGCAATCCCGGCTTCCTGACCCCGACGGGCCGTATCGAGCTGTGGTCGACCATGTACAACACGAACGGCATGGATCCGCTGCCCTACTACTACGAGCCCGACCAGTCGCCGCGTCCGACCGACGAGCGCACCGAGCAGCTCAAGAAAGAGATTCCGGCGTCGCCGTTCATCGAGCCCGAGCATCTTGCCAAGTGGCACGAGCGCGATCTGACGCATGAGGAGATCATGGAGAAATACCCCTTCATCCTCTCCACGGGTGCCCGCCGCTTCACCTCGTTCCACTCCGAGCACCGCGAGGTCGCCATCCTACGCGAGATCGACCAGAACCCGCGTCTGGAGATCAATCCGGCAGATGCCGCGGCCAAGAACATCTCCGACGGCCAGTGGGTGCGCATCTGGAACCAGTATGGCCAGGCAAAGTACAAGGCCCTTGTTTCCCAGAAGGTGCGTCCGGGCCATCTCGAGGCAGAGCACGGCTGGTGGTTCCCTGAGCAGGACGGCTCCGAGCCCTCGCTTTTCGGCGTGTTCCAGTCCAACTGCAACGACCTGGTTCCCGAGCATCACAACAACAACCTCGGCCTGGGCGCTCCGTATAAGAGCAACTGCTGCAACGTCGAGCCCATCAACGAGAACCTCGACGTGGACATCAACGCGTTCTACAAGGAATTCGGTTTGAACGACGAGTACACCGACTCGATCGTCGTCAAGGAAGGGGAGTAGAGACCATGCCTCAGTACGGACTACTCATCGACTATCAGTACTGCACTGGTTGCCACTCCTGCGAAGTGGCCTGTAAGGAAGAGCACGGCTTTGGCGTCGGCAAGTGGGGCATCCGCGTCTTCGACGACGGCCCCTGGCAGAAAGACGACGCGGACGATCAGGGCCACTCCTTCAACTTCAACCACATTCCGGTCCCGACCGACCTGTGCGATCTGTGCAAGGAGCGTCTCGGCCGCAACCGTGAGCCGGTCTGCGTGCACAACTGCCTGGGCGCCTGCATGAAGTTCGGCACCCTCGAGGAGCTGAACGCAGAGCTCGCCAAGAAACCCAAGCAGGTACTGTGGGCTCCAACCGATATCGAGTTGTAAGCCTGTAGCGCCCTAATAACCGAGGGCGAGACATCTGGCGGCAGTCCCGATGCAAAGGGGTTGCCGCCAGTTCTTTGCCCGAAGACAAGGAGGGGAATCATGTACCGAAAGAAGTACATGTCAGGAGACGAGCTCAGCATGGCAAATGTCGTGGGCATCCTCGCCCTGTTCTGCTGTATGTCGGAATTTGCCATTCTGACGCCGTCCATCGCAGCGTTCTCGCAGCATTTTGCAGGCACGGACATCACCACCATCATGTTCGCCAACAGCATCACCGGGGGTCGTTTCCGTCCCTGTCGGCATCATCTCCGGCAGTGTGCTCCACAAGGTGGGCTTCAAGCCCGCGGGGCTGCTCGGCGTCTTGATCATGTCGCTGGGTGGAGCCTTCCCGTTTCTGATGCCCGGCATCACCGATTACACGTACGTCATCGTCTCGCGCATCATCGTGGGCGTTGGGCTTGGCATCATGTTCCCGGTGGGCAACGCCACCATCATCGCTTTTTTCGACGGTGAGCGCCGCGAGCGGCTTCTCGGCTTCGGCATCACCATCCAATTCGTGTTCAACCTGATCTACACGACGCTTGCGGGGTATCTGACCGAGCTCGGTTGGAACTACTCGTTTCTCGCGTATCTGATCGGCCTCGTGCCACTCGTTATCGCGGCCATCTGGATGCCCGAGGCCAAATGGCACGTGCTCGACAAGGCGGACAGGGGGATTCCCACCGCTGCGGCGAAGGGGCCCAAGGAGAAGGTCCCGCGCGCCATCTGGGGTTATGCCCTGTTCGCACTTGCCTGCTGGACCTGTGTGGTCACCGTGCAGATCGTTACCTCGAGCGTCCTCGACGCCCGTCAGCTGGCAGGTCCCGGCGAGGCGGCGCTCGTCATCAACTGCTGTGGCATCGGCACCATCGTGTGCGGTCTGCTCTTCCCGTACCTGGTGCGCGTGTTCAAGGCGCGGCTGTTTGGCGTGGGCGCGCTGATTACGGCACTCGGCATTCTGCCCGTGCTCTTTGCCGACAACACCATCGTGTACGCAATCGGCGTGTTCCTGCTCGGCTTTGGCGGGTCGGCGTTTTTCACGGCGGCGCAAGATGCCACCGGCAACCTTGCCCCCAAGACACGTGTTCCGTTTGTGTCGGGCATCATGACCTCGATGATGAACCTTGGGCCCTTCATCGCCCCCTACGTCTTTGCGGCGTCCATGGCGGCGATGCCGGCGATGGGCCTGAACGCAATCTTCCCGGTGCTTCTGGTGATCGCCCTCGCGTGTGCGGTTATCGGTCTGGTGCATCCCATGAAGGCGCTCGTCGCAAAGAAAGACGAGACGGCCCAGTCTTGAGCGTCGTGAGAGGCGGCTCTCGTGCGGCGCGGGTCTAATAGCCTGGCGCTCCGGGAATCACCGGGGCGTTGGGCGAGAGGTGAATCTGGCTCACGTAGCCCTTGGGGCGCTTGCGTGGGTCGACGGGCTTTTCCAGCAGCTCCCGTAGCTCGGCGGGCACGCACTCGACCATCCACGCGCACACCTCTTCGAGCGTGCAGTGGTAGTTGCCGTAGTGCCAGCTCGGTAAGAGGTGGACTTCGGACTGCACTGTCGCGTCGACCATGAAGCGCAGCTTCTCGGTCAGTTCGACGCCGTGGAACTCGGTGATCGTGCGCTCGAGGGCGGCGATGCGCAGGCGCGGCGCGTACTGGTCGAGCGAGTTGTAGTCGTTTGACTTGGCGGCGTTGCGGAAAAACGAGATATGACGCGAAACCGTCAGCTCGGACGAGTAGTAGCCCTCGTACCACGACATCGTCCGCCCGATTTCGTTGGCGCCGGCGTGGTGGATATAGCTCACGTACCACTGGACGATGCTGAACTTGTCCGTGAAGTAGCGGTAGAACGTCGCGCGCGAGATACCGGCGCGTTTGCAGATGGCAGAGACCGGGATCTTGTCGAGGAGCTGCTCTTCCATGAGGGACTCGAGGGCTTTGGCGACGGCGATCTTCGTGTCCACGTTGGAGAAGAGGGTGATGGTGCTGGGTTCCTGTATGCGTCCTGGGGTAGAGCTCACTGCATCTCCTCGTGGTTGCCGGCGTGCTGCGCTGCATATTTACAGATATCTAATTATAGGACAAGTAGATAATCTATTTGTGTAGATGAGGTAATTTCAAATGGCACGTTGCTTCTATTGCTGCCACTGCGGCAGGTGCGGCCCCGGCTCCGGCGGCGGGGGAAAGCTCAATCCACTCGGGTACTGCCCGTTTTGTCAAACGCATAATCCCAGCGATGCGGCCGTGTGCGCCACGTGCGGCAAGCCGCTGCCAAAACCCGCGGGCGTGCAAAAGCGCGGGGCCGACGGCCAAAAGGATGGCAATTTGTAGCGGGAATATGTTTGCCAAATCAATTTGCCATTTTCCGGTGCAAATGCGCTATAATCCGTTTTCGCCGATGGGGATGTAGCTCAGCTGGGAGAGCATCACGTTCGCAACGTGGGGGCCGAGGGTTCGAATCCCTTCATCTCCACCATCGCGCAGCATCAGGGGCCTTCGGGCCCCTTTTTCATTTGCCGGGGCGGACGGGCTGCTCGTAATGCTCTTTGCGCGGCCCGATGAACAGAGCATTACTGCATACTCAACTCTCGTATACTCGAGAAGCAAAGTCGCCTTTCTCGATTCTTCGACGCTGAGGGGAGCAGGATGCGATGGAAGAGACGTTTCTGTCGGAATTGATTCCCGCGACAGAGCTCGCGGTTATCCAGGCGCTCGACGAGCTGTGCAACACGCGCAGCTTCGAGCGCGTCGGCGTCGTCGACATCGCCAAGCGGGCGGGCATCAGCCGCTCGAGCTTCTACTACCACTTCTCGAGCCGCAACGACGTCGTGCGCTACCTCTCGCGCTTCGCGTTCGCGCAGGGCATCGACCGCATTGGCCACGGGCTCACGTGGTTCGAGGGGCACTACACGACGACGCGCATCCTGTACCCCTACCGCAGCCTGATCATCGCGGCGGCGGGTGCGCAGGGTTATGACGGCGCGGCAAACAGCTACCGGCGCCACCGGAGCGCGACGCTTGTCGCGACGATGCGCGAGCACGGGGCCGAGGTCACCGAAGGCCTCGCGTTCGAGGCGCTCGCGCTCGCGTCTGCCGAGCAGGTGATGACGGACAAGTTCATCCGCGGGGACTTTGCAACGATGACAATACGCAGCTTCTGTACGTATCTGACGGACATCGTCCCCGAGAACCTGCGCGTCGCAGTGGGGGCATGAAAACCAAGCGGCCCTGCGCGCCGGAATGACGCGAGGGCCGCAAACAAGGTGCCGGTATGTGCTGGGGCGCCTAGTAGAGCGTGGTGCCGTGGTCGATGAAGAGGATCTGCGCCGTGACGGCCTTCGAGGCGTCGCTCGCAAAGAACAGGGCTGCCTGCGCCTGGTCCTCCGGCTGCGCCTCGGGGAGGGACTGGTCCATATGGCGGGCGCAGACCTCGGCGAACGGGTCGAAGGTGGCAAGCTTGTCGGGCGTGTTGAGCGCGGTCGGCGTCGGGCCCGGGGCGATGGCATTGCAGCGGATGTCGGTGTCGGCGTAGTAGCACGCGATGTTCTTGGTCATGCCGTTGACGGCCGCCTTCGCGGCGGAATACGCGATGCCGGCTACGCCGCGGCTGCCGATGGACGAGACGTTGACGATCGAGCCCTCGCCGCGCTTCTCCATGTCTTCGAGCACGTACTTGCACATCCAGTAGGTGCCGTACTGGTCGATCTTGACGACATAGTCGTACCAGTCCTCTTCGCACTTGTTGATGGGCTTGTGCTTGTCGGCGATGCCCGCGGAGTTCACGAGCACATCGACCCTGCCGTATTCGGCGATGCAGGCGTCGACGGCCTTCCTGCATTCCTCCTGCACGGAGAGGTCGGCAGATACGCTCGCCGCGATGCCGCCCTCCTCGACAATCTGATCCACGACCTCTTGGTTTGCATCGACGCGACGCGAAACACAGAATACCTTCGCGCCCTCTTTTGCAAACAGCACTGCCGTTGCGCGTCCGATGCCCGAGTTGGCGCCCGTGACGAGGGCGACCTTGCCGTCAAGCTGTCCCATGTGATGTCCCTTCTTCGTGTTTGCGCTTTGTTGCGCTGGTTTGCGCTGTCGATAAGGATAGGGATGCGCCGCAGGCACCGGATAGTGCTGTCTGCACACAATGGCGGTTGTGTGCGATGCCGGTTTGCCGATACGCCCCGTACTCGCCGGCAACAGCGCTGACGTGGGGCGCTCGTTTCGTGCGGGCGAATCGTCTCTTGCGCCTTTGGCGCGACCGCGTCGGTTCGCACGCGGTTATTGCGCTATTATCTACGCAGCCCAGACCACGGGCCAAAACGCACTGATTTCACGGAGGTAGCTGCAATGCCCCAGGCATACGATCCGCACGCAATAGAGCCAAAATGGCAGGAACAGTGGGAGAAGGACTCGCTGTTCGAAATTCCGCCCGCGAGCACGAGACCCGCGAAGTACGTCCTCGAGATGTTCCCGTACCCGTCGGGCGACATCCACATGGGGCATGTCCGCAACTACACGATCGGCGATGTGTACGCGCGCTACCTGCATATGAACGGCTACGACGTCTTGCATCCCATCGGGTGGGACGCCTTCGGCCTGCCGGCAGAGAACGCCGCCATCAAGCACAACACGCAGCCCGCCAAGTGGACGTTCAAGAACATCGAGACCCAAAAGGCCAGCTTCAAGCGCATGGGCCTTTCCTACGATTGGGACCGCACCGTCATCACCTGCAAGGAGGACTACTACCGTTGGGGCCAGTGGTTCTTCCTCAAGATGTACGAGAAGGGCCTCGCCTACCGCAAGAGCAACCCGGTCAACTGGTGCCCGAGCTGCAAGACCGTGCTCGCCAACGAGCAGGTCGAGCAGGGCACGTGCTGGCGCTGCCACAGCGTCGTCGAGCGCAAGGAGCTCGACCAGTGGTACCTCAAGATAACCGACTACGCCCAGGAGCTCCTCGACGACCTCGACCAGCTCGACGGCTGGCCCGAGCGCGTCAAGCAGATGCAGGCCAACTGGATCGGCCGGTCCGAGGGCGCGCACGTCGACTTCACGCTGTGCGACGAGCAAGGTGAGCCCACCGATACCAAGATCACCGTGTTCACGACCCGCGCCGACACGCTGTTCGGCTGCTCGTTCTTCCTGCTTGCGCCCGAGCACGAGCTGGTCAAGAGCCTGATCGCGGGCACCCCCTACGAGGAAGCGTGCAACGAGGTCATCCGCATCGCCGAGAAGACGACCGCCGTCGAGCGCACGATGGGCGACTACGAGAAGCACGGAGCCTTTACCGGCCGCTACGTCGTCAACCCAGTCAATGGGATGAAGGTCCCGGTCTGGATCGCAGACTACGTCTTGACCGACTACGGCACCGGTGCTGTCATGGCCGTCCCCTCGGGCGACCAGCGCGACTTCGAGTTCGCCAAGAAGTACGGCCTGGACATCCCGCCCGTCATCGTCGAGGAGGACGACCCGCTCTACGAGCAGCTGAAAGACGAGAAAGAGCGCGTCGTGAGCATGGTCGACTGGGAGCAGGCAAACGCCGAGCCCGGCATCATGGTGCAGTCCGGCGAGTTCACCGGCATGAAGGGCGGCAAGGGTTCCGAAGGCGCCGCCGCCGTGATTTCCTGGCTCGAAGAGCACGGATGCGGCGAGGGCACGGTCAACTTCCGCCTGCGCGACTGGCTGGTCAGCCGCCAGCGCTACTGGGGCAACCCCATCCCCATGGTGTACTGCGACGACTGCGGCATCGTCCCGGTCAACGAGGAAGACCTCCCCATCACGCTGCCCATGGACATCGACATCGCCGCGGGCGAGACGCTCAAGGACAGCGTTTCCGCACAGAGCATCATCAAGGGCGTACAGGACGTCGACAAGATCGTCGGCCAGCTCGATGACGAAGCTGCAACCAATATCACCGGCAACATCGCCTGGGAAGGCACGCAGCTTACCGGCAACGAGCCGACCGAGCAGCCCATCAAGTGGGAGGACGTTTCCACTGAAAAAATGACCAGCAAGGCGACCTACGAGGGTCTCGGCTGGGATATGAGCAAGGTTTGGGACTGGAGCGAAAGCAGCAAGCAGCCTGTCCTGCGCGGCTTTAACGCTTCTATCTTCCCGGCTGTCGATTACACCGTCAGCGGCACGCGCATCATCTCCCGCGCCCTCAACACCGCCCCCCACAACGGCAAGGCTGAGGTATCCGCGCGCATCGTCTCCACCGACAAGATCGAGAGCGCTACCCTGTATTACGGCTATGATTCCGCCAAGGTCGATACCGCTGTTGCCATGAAGGCCTCCGGCGACACCTACACCGCTTCCCTGCCGACCGATAAGGTAGGCGATATGTTCTACTACATCTCGGTCAAGACCGACAAGGAAACCATCACCAAGCCGACGAACAGCGCAGAACCCATCGTTCTGAACATCGACGACGGCAAGGTAAAGGGCGACCCCGACCAGATCACCATCACCCCGGACACCAAGCAGGGCGGCCTCCGCTTCAACTGGCTGACCGATCCGCGCGTCACCAAGACCGTGATCCAGTACAAGGTAAAGGGTGCTTCCAAGTGGGAGAGCAAGTCCGGCACCTCTTATGTAGAATCCGTAACCGCAGGCTATAAGGAAAAGGCGGCACATCGTGTGGAGATCACCGGCCTGACACCGTCTGCCGAGTATGTTTACCGCGTAGGCGACGGCGGTTCGTTTATGAGCGAAGAAAAATCCTTCACCGCCCCGAAGTCTGCAGCGGATAAGAGCTTTAAGGTGATTTTCTACTCGGACCCGCAGTCTGAATCTGTTGAAAACTACATGAGCTTCAAGGACTCCATCGACCAGGCACTCAAGATCTGCCCGAACCCGGATCTGATGATCTCCGCAGGCGACACCACCCAGAACGGCTACAAGTCCACCGAATGGGAGGCCTGCTTTGAAGTTATGGGCGATTACTATGCCAAGTATCCGACCGTTACCGTTGCAGGCAACCACGAGATGAAGGGCGACTGGAATTTCGTATCGTTCGCACAGCGCTTCAATATGTCGGGCGCAAAGACCGGATATCCGCAGTTCGACCGCACGATGGGCTACTTCGAATATGGCGATGCTATCTTCGTTATCCTGAACGGCGAAGTCACTCCGGCGGATCAGAAGGCCGAGATCATGAAGAAAGAGCTTCAGTGGTGCAAGAGCGTGCTGGATGCTTCCGACAAGAAATGGCGCATCGTTATGACGCACGCAGGCCCGTATACCTCCAACCATGATCCGCTGGACGTTCGGG
>OGRM01001227.1_pt1 | contig 17013 bp, 29 predicted proteins | sample 1553491 | NCBI WGS metagenome assembly OGRM01 (sample SAMEA2580110, study PRJEB22360) | human gut metagenome | biome: human gut; feature: human-associated habitat; material: faeces | place: Denmark | collected 2008/2010
CACCATGGGCACAACAAAATTTTCCGGCGGAACAAAGCTGTCCATGTCCTTCACAATGGCCTTGGTCACACGTTCCGGCACACCGGGGCGGTTAGGCTTGATGCTTTCCACCCGGCCATCCGGCAGGTAGGTTACATCATAGAAGGACGGCACATACACGCCGGGAATTTTTGAAAGTTCAAACAGCAGCTGGTCCTTGTTCCAGCCAGCCTTTTTACCTGCTTCCACGGTGGCGCAGATGTCCTGCAGCATCTGTTCGCCTTCGCCCAGCTGCATGATATCAAAGAAATCCGCCATCGGTTCGGCGTTGCAGACGCAGGGGCCGCCGGAAATGATCAGCGGCCAGCGCTCGTCACGATCCGCAGCGCGCAGTGGAATGCCTGCCAGATCCAGCATGGCAAGGATATTGGTATAGCAAAGCTCGTATTCCAAGGAGAAGCCAACGATATCGAAATCCGTCAGCGGGTCCTTGCTTTCCAGGCAGTAGAGCGGAATATGCAGGCGCTCCATCTGCTCTTTCATGTCCACCCAGGGCATAAAGGCGCGCTCGCACCACCAGTTTTCGTGGCGGTTGAGCAGCTCGTACAGGATTTTTTCGCCCAAAAAGGACATGCCGATCTCATAGGTATCAGGGAAGCAGAACGCCATGCGCACATCAACGTTTGCTTTATCTTTATAGGTGCAGCCCGGTTCACCGCCGGTATAACGACCCGGCTTTTGAACCAGACTGAGCGCTTCTTTCAACTTAGGGGAAAATTCGGCCATGTTGCCACCCTTCCATACCCTGCAGCACAGGTGTTGACCGCAGGCAGTTATTGTTCATTTATTGCTTTACACAACTTTTCTATTTTATATGATAGCCCAAAACAGCGCAAAATGCAACCTCAATTCACGCAGGAGTGCTTCTGGGTTTGGATCTTGGAATGAAACAGGATGCCCAGGTTGGAGTTGATCTGCCAGCCATCCAGCCCATGGATCGGCAGCAGGTTGAATGCCCCCAGAAGCAGATTGGCCGCGATGAAATAACACAGGCGGTAACTGGCGGGATGGCCCTGCAACCAGGCAATGCCCCCTGCCGCCAGCACGGGTATGCGCACCGCTTGCACGACCTGCGGAACGAGCGCCATCGTGTTGAGCTCGCCGATGTGCCCGCCCGACTCTCCGCCTTCGGCGATGACGGCATCGGCGCCGCACTTCTCCATTCGCCGCGCGAGCGCCGTCGAGGCAACGACCGGAATGACCTTGATGCCGGCATCCTTCCACGACGCCATGTAGGCTGCGGGGCTTCCCGCTCCCGTCGTGACCGCCTGCACGCCCTTGTCTATGGCGAGCTGGGCCAAGTCGTCGGCATGCGGGCTCATGAGCATGATGTTGAGCGCGAATGGCCCGTCTGTTCGCGCCTTCGTCTCGTCTATCTGACGGGCCATGACATCGGCGCTTGCACTTCCCCCGGCCAGTATGCCAAGGCCGCCAGCATTGCTGACGGCCGAGGCAAGCGATGCATCGGCAATCCATGCCATCGCGCCTTGGAAGATGGGGTGCTCGATGCCGAGAAGCTCGGTGATGCGAGTCCTCATCGCGCCCTTACTTCAACGCGTCGACGTGCTTGACGATGTCGCCGACGGTCGTGATGCCCTCGGGCTCGCCAAAGTCGATGCCCTCTTCTTCCTCGAGGTCGGAGATGAGCTCGACCATGTCGAGAGAGTCGAGGTCGAGGGACTCGAGCGTAGAGTCTTCCGTGACGGTCGAGGGGTCGACGTCGAGATTCTCTTCGAGGAGCTTCTTGATCGTGTCGATCGTTGCCATGTTCGTTCCTTTCGCCATGCCCGCCTGTCAGCCGGCACCGAATGTATCCACCTGCACATCTAGGAAAACTCTAGACGCAACGCAAGACAGTGTAGCGAACCGAAACGACATGCCCCCAGCGTAGGGTCGTTTTGCGCATACTTTTGCCCAGGCGCACGTCACGGGCGTATTTGCAGCGCTTCTTCGAGCGTGGAGGCAATGGCTCGCGGGGGTTATTCCACATGCCAGAACGTGAGTCCGCGGGCAGGTGCGTTTTCTCCCGCCGCCTGCCTGTCTCGTGCGTCGAGGACGTCTTGCACCCACGTGGGTTGCCTGCGGCCCGCGCCCACCTGCACGAGCGTCCCCATGATCGTGCGCACCATCGAGTGCAGAAACGCATTGCCGACGATCTGCATCGTGACGCAGCGCTCACCGAGCACGTTTTCCTCGAAGAACTCGATCGACTCGACATGGCGACAAGTCGATTTGCCCTCCGCGCTCGCCGCCTTGCAAAACGACTTGAAGTCGTGCTCCCCCTCGAGCAGGTGCGCAGCCTGTTGCATGCCCGCAACGTTGAGCGGCGCGCGGTGCCACCAGGCAAACTCGCGCGTAAACAGCGGCGGCGCGCCCCCCATGACGATGCGGTAGCGATACACCCGGTAGACGGCATCGAAGCGCGCCGAGAACTCCGGTGCGGCAAACTCCACGCCCGTGATGCTGATGTCGTCGGGCGTGAGCGCGTTGAGCGACGTCACGATCTTGCGCGGCTCGCGGCTCGAAAGCTCTGGTACGTCCAACTTCACGCTGACGGTCTGGTCGAGGGCGTGGACGCCCGCATCCGTCCGGCCGGCGCACACAGTCTCGACCGGATGCCGAAACAACGTGGCAAGCGCGTGTTCGAGCACGCCTTGAATCGTGTGGACATTGGGGTCCTTCTGCTTGGCGAAGCCCGAATAGGCCCGCCCGTTGTACGAGAGCTTGACGACCAACGTCACCCGCTCGGACTTGTCTTGGGCATCCATTCGACCCCAGCTCCTTTGCGATACCTCAGTTTCGAACAATTCACGCCTCACAGAAACACCGCCACGGCAACGAGCGGCGCGCCTGCAGCAACCAGCACGAGCAGGTCTGCGGAGCCCATCTTTCCAGTTCGCACGCCCGCACGCCGGCGTACTCCATAGCATCGTGCGTCCATCGCGACCGAAAGGGTTTCTGCCGTCTTGAACAGGCGCACGAACAAGGGGGCGAGCACGAGCGCCCAGGCCTTGACGCGTTCGAGGACGGGCCCTCCGTCAAAACGCGCCCCTCGAGCCTCCTGCGCCTGCTTGACCGTCCGCGCGCTTTCTGTGATGGTCGGGATGAACCTGAGCGCGATGGATACGATCATGGACACGTCTTCGACTGGCACACGCAGCCGGCCGAGCGGGGACAGCAGCCCAGAAAGGGCAGCGGTGATATCCGCCACCGACGAGGTAAACGTCAGAAGCGAGCAGGCAAAGACGAGCAGCACGATCCTGAGCGCCAGAAACGCTCCCGCAAACGCCCCGTCCAGCGTCAGGCCAAAGCTCCCGCCCAGCGAGAAGAGTATGCCGCTTTGCAGCGCGCCCGGCTGTGCCTGCACAGCCGCGAGGTCTCCCACATCGCCCGTGAACATGTGCACGAGCAGCGTAAACGCCATGATGAACACGACGACGCCAATGCCGCTCAAGGCGGAGCGCAGCTTGACATGCGCCAGGAGGTACAGAAGCACCGTGGAGACGCAGAGAACCGCCATGCCCTCCCACGAGTCGACCAGAAACGCGCAGATAGAAAAAACGCAGGTCAAGATAATCTTGACCTGCGTATTCATACGATGAAGCATCGAGCTGCCAGGAACATAGGCTCCAAATACCCTCGCCTGCTGCATGAGCACCCTCGCCTACCCTGGCAAGAAGGCCAAACGCGCCTTCTACTCCTCGGTCGCCTCTGCTGCGGGCTTCTCTGCAGTTTCCTCTGCAGCTTCCTCGGCAGGAGCGGCCTGCTCGGCCTTCTCCTCCTCGACAGCCTTAGTCTCGGCCTTCTCGGCCTCGTCAGCAGGCTTGTCCGCCTTCTTCTTGGAAACAACCGGCTCCTGGACAAGCTCCATGATAACCATGGGGGCATTGTCGCCCTTGCGGGGGCCAAGCTTCATGATGCGGGTGTAGCCGCCGTTGCGGTCTTCCCACATGCCCTGCGCCGCCTTCTCGAAGACCTCGCGCACGAGCTCCTTGTCGCCGAGCGCTGCAATGGCGAGACGACGGGAATGCAGGTCGCCCTTCTTCGCCCACGTGATGATGTGGTCGACATCAGGACGAATCTCCTTGGCGCGGGACTCGATGGTCTTGATGCGGTCGTTCGTGAAGAGGGCCACGCACAGGCTCTTCTTCATGGCCTTGGTGTGGCTGGGATCAGTGCCCAGCTTGCGGCCCTTGTAGTTATGCCTCATAAGATAATCTCCTACTTACTGCTTCAAGCTCAGGCCTATCGACTGAAGCTTGTCCTTGACCTCTTCAATCGACTTGGCACCGAAGTTGCGGATGTTGAGCAAATCATTTTCAGAATATTCGACCAGCTGACGTACCGAGTGGATGCCAGCGCGCTTGAGGCAGTTATAGGAACGGACCGAAAGATCCAGGTCCTCAATCTGCTTCTCGAGCTCGGTGTTCTTGCTCGGGCCCTCCGGAGCAAAGATGCTCTCGGTCTCCTCTTCGCTCGCGTTCTCATCGAGCATGAGAAAGGCCGTCATGTGCTGGTTGATGATATTCGCCGACTGGCACACAGCCTCGGTCGGGCTGATTGCGCCATTAGTCTCGACTTCGAGGATCAGCTTGTCGTAGTCGGTGCGCTGCGCAACGCGGGTATCGGTGACATCCATGGTGCAGCGGCGAATCGGCGAGAACAGGGAATCGACGTGGATGATTCCAATCGGATCCTCGGGACGCTTGTTACGCTCGGCAGGGACGTAGCCGCGACCGACGCCGATGCGAATCGTCATCTCCAGCTGCGCACCCTCGGACAGCGTCGCGATGACATGGTCCGGGTTGATGAGCTGGAACTCGGTAGGAACCTCAAGGTCTGCACCGGTGACCGTGCACGGTCCCTCTGCAGAGAGACTGGCCGTGGCCTCTTCGGCATCGCCAAACGCAGCGAAGACAAGTCCTTTGACATTGAGGACGATGTCGGTGACATCCTCCACTACGCCAGGAGCAACGGTGAACTCATGCTGTACACCCTCGATCTTGATAGCAGTCGCCGCCGCACCGTCCAGAGAGGACAGCAGAACACGACGCATGCTGTTGCCGAGCGTCTGACCATAGCCACGCTCAAGCGGCTCCATGACAAAGCGAGCAATGTTTTCGTCGACTTCCTCGACGGTGATCTTGGGCCTCATGAACTCAGTCATATTTAAGCCTCCTCGAGACTTGAACGAATCGTACAGGGAAACTCATTACTTCGAGTAGAGCTCGACGATGAGCTGTTCCTGGATGTCCAAATCAATCTGGTCACGCGTCGGCAGGGAAATCACGTTGCCCTGGAGCTTCTCGATGTCGACCTCGAGCCAGGCCGGAACCTGGACGCTCTCATTGGAGATCAGTGCGCTCTTGATGACGAGCAGGTCTGCAGCCTTGGGGGACACAGACACGGTGTCGCCGGCCTTGACGCGGTAGGAGGGAACGTCGACACGCTTGCCATTGACCAGGATGTGGCCGTGGGTGACGGTCTGACGGGCCTCTTTGCGCGTACGGGCAAAGCCGAGGCGGAACACGACGTTATCGAGGCGGGACTCGAGAATCTTCATGAGGTTCTCGCCGGTGATGCCCTGCATACGACGTGCCTTCTCGTAGTAGGCGTGGAACTGCTTCTCGAGAACGCCGTAGATGAACTTGGTCTTCTGCTTCTCGCGGAGCTGCTTGCCGTACTCGCTCTCCTGACGACGGCGACGAGCCGGCTGCCTACGAGACTCTTTGGAATAACCCAGAACGGAAGGGTCGAGGCCGAGCTGCCTGCAACGCTTCAGAACCGGAGTCCTGTTAATTGCCATAACTATTTGAACCTTTCCGAATTAACCGCGACGACGCTTGGTCGGACGGCAACCGTTGTGCGGGATGGGCGTGCAATCCTGGATGCTTGCGACCTCCAGGCCAGCGGCCTGCAGGGAGCGGACGGCGGTCTCGCGACCAGAGCCAGGACCCTTGACGAAGACGGCGACCTTGCGAACACCGTGCTCCATGGCCATCTTGGCTGCCTTGTCAGCTGCCATCTGAGCCGCGAACGGCGTGGACTTACGAGAGCCCTTGAAACCGACGGTACCGGCGGACTGCCAGGAAATGACGTTGCCGCGGGTGTCGGTGATGCTGACGATCGTGTTGTTGAACGTGCTCTTGATGTGAGCCTGACCCACCGTGATGTTCTTGCGATCGGCGCGGCGGATGCGGGTCGTCTGCTGTTGTTTCTTAGCCATTGTTCTCCCCTACCTACGCTTTCTTCTTTGCGCCGATCTGGCGACGCGGACCCTTGCGGGTACGAGCATTGGTATGAGTGCGCTGGCCACGAACAGGCAGGCCCTTGCGGTGACGGAGGCCACGATAGCAACCGATCTCCATCAGACGCTTGATATTCTGAGCCGTCTCGCGACGAAGGTCGCCCTCGACGGTGTAGTTTGCATCGATGTTGTCACGCAGTTTGACAACTTCTTCTTCCGTGAGGTCACGGACACGGGTATCGGGGTTGACGCCAGTCTCTGCGCAAATCTTCTTTGCACGGGTGGCACCGATTCCATAGATGTACGTCAGACCAATCTCTACGCGCTTTTCGCGTGGAAGGTCGACACCGAGAATACGAGGCAATGTATAACTCCTATTCTTAACCTTGACGCTGCTTATGACGGGGGTTTTCGCAAATCACGTAAATCTTGCCGTGACGGCGAATAATTTTGCACTTATCGCACATTTTCTTTACCGAAGGACGCACCTTCATATCATCCATACCTTTCCGAAAGTGTTGACACTTCGTATCTATCTACACGCCCAGCCGCAGGCGGTAATTTTTGCGTTACAGCTTTAGTCCTGAGACAGGACAAGGTTGCCCTTGCGGGGCAACCGAAGACACGTTCTCAAATAGATATCTATTTGTAGCGATATGTGATTCTGCCTCGGTCAAGATCGTACGGCGAAAGCTCGACCGTCACACGATCGCCCGGGAGAATCTTGATGTAGTGCATGCGCATCTTGCCAGAGATATGGGCCAAAACCTGATGACCATTCTCGAGCTCGACCTTGAACATAGCATTGGGAAGCGGCTCGACTACCGTGCCCTCAAGCTCAATCGCATCTTCTTTGCTCAACTCAGTGCAGCTCTCTCTTAATAATTTGTACACAAGCAATCGTATATGCTACTGCAATGCAACAAGAATTATCAAGAACCTAATTGTGTTATTCCTCTGTAAGAACGAGCGGTCCGTCGTCGGTGACTGCAATGGTGTTCTCGAAGTGGGCGGCGGGTTTTCCGTCGACCGTGACGACGCCCCATCCGTCTTTTTCGACGCGAACCCTATTTGAGCCTGCGGTGATCATCGGCTCGATGGCTATGACCATGCCGGGCTTGAGCTTTACGCCCCTGCCCTTCTTTCCAAAGTTGGGGACGTCGGGCTTTTCGTGCATCACGCGTCCGACCCCATGGCCCACATAGTCGCGCACGACGCCGAAGCCACGGGACTCGGCGTAATCCTGGATTGCAAAGCCAACATCGCCGAGCGTGTTGCCGGGACACGCCATGCGAATCCCGGCCCACATGGCCTCCCTCGTAACCGAGCACAGCTGCCGCTTTTCCGAAGAGACCTCGCCGACGGTAAAGGTGAAGGCATTGTCGCCCACCCATCCATCGACTGTCGCGCCCGTGTCGATGGAGATGATGTCTCCTTCTGCGAGCGCGACATCGTCCGAGGGGATGCCATGGACAACCTTCTCGTTGATGGAAGCGCAGATGGAACCGGGGAATCCGCCATAGCCCTTGAAGGTGGGGACCCCGCCTTCAAGGCGGATGACGTTTTCGACGAAACTGTCCAGCTCGCGGGTCGTGACGCCCGGGGCGATTATGTCCCCAACCATGCGGAGGGCCAGCGCGCTTACGCGGCCGGCCTCCCTCATCGCCTCAATTTCTTGAGGCGCCTTCAGCTGTATTCCGTCTTTTCTCAGACGAAACGGCATTATTTGATTGCAGCCTTGATTGCCTCGAAGACCTCGTCCGGAGTCTGGTTGCCGTCAAGCTCGACCAGCGTGCCGTTGCCACGGTAGTAGTCGATGAGCGGGCTCGTTGACTTGTCGTAGACATCGAGACGGTTGCGCACGACATCTTCGTTGTCGTCATCGCGCTGGTACATCTCGCCACCGCACTCGGGGCACTTGTCCCCATCGGCAGTAGTGCCGATGAAACCACAATCACGGCACATGCGACGCGTGGAGATGCGGTTGACGACGACTTCGTTGTCGACCTCGAGCGCAATCGCGTAATCGAGCTTCTTCCCAAGGTCGGACAGCACGCCGTCGAGCGCGACAGCCTGCGCAGGGGTGCGCGGGAACCCGTCGAGCAGATACGACGCATCCGGATCGCCCTTGAGACGCTCCTCGACCAACCCGATCACGACCTCGTCGGGGACGAGGTCACCTGCGTCCATGTAGGACTTTGCCTTCTTGCCGAGCTCAGTGCCCGCTTTGACAGCTGCCCTGAGCAGGTCGCCCGTCGAAAGGTGCTTAAAGCCGTAGGCCTCGACGAGCTTTGCAGATTGCGTGCCTTTGCCAGCGCCAGGAGCACCCAACAAAACGATATTCATGAGCAAACACTCTCCAATCGAATAGGGCTATTTGAAGAAGCCATCGTAATTATGCATCTTCAGCTGACTCTCGAGCTTGGTCATCGTGTCAAGCGCAACGCCGACCATGATGAGAACCGAGGTGCCGCCGAACAGCGAGATGAGCGTGTTGTCGGTGAACGAGTAGAAGATGGACGGGATGATCGCGATAGCTGCCAGGAACATTGCACCCGGAAGCGTGATGCGGTTGATCACGTCTTTGATGTACTGAGCCGTTGCTCCACCCGGACGAACGCCTGGGATAAAGCCGCCGTTGTTCTTCAGGTTGTCTGCCGTGTCTTCGGGATGGTAGATCATCGAGGTGTAGAAGTACGCGAAGAACACGATCAGGACGAACGTGAGAATCCAGTTGCCCCAGCCGGTCGAGCAGAAGCTCGCGACGGCCTGCATCCAGCCGGCATCGCTGAAGAACGCCGCGATCTGAGCCGGGATGTAGAGCAGGGCGGAAGCGAAGATGATCGGAATAACGCCCGCGCCGTTGACCTTGAGCGGCAGGTACGTGCTCTGGCCACCCATCTGGCGACGCCCGACGATCCTCTTGGAGTACTGCACCGGGATACGGCGCTGCCCGCGCTCGATGAACACGATCGCGGGAATGACCACGAGGATGATCACGACGATCATGACGGTCATCAAGATGCCCTGCATCTGGTCGCTCGAATGGTTGACGGAATCAAGCAGTGCGCTTGGGAGGCGCGCAATGATGTTCGCGAAGATGATGAGCGACATGCCGTTGCCGATGCCGCGCTGCGTGATGAGCTCGCCCATCCACATGATGAACGCGGTGCCGGCAACAAGGGTCACGACGATGACGATGCTCGTGAGCCATACCGGCATGCCGGTGTTCTCGAACGAGATGCCAAACGTCGAGCTCTGGAACAGGACCAGGTAGCCGATCGCGTTGATCAGACCAAGTGCCAAGGTGAGCCAACGTGTGATGCGCGTGATGCGACGCTGACCCGTCTCGCCCTCTTTCGCCCAAGCCTGCAGGCTCGGGATGACGCCCTGCATGAGCTGCATGATGATAGCAGCGGTGATGTAGGGCATGATGCCGAGCGAGAACACGGAGAAGTACTCCAGAGCGCCGCCCGAGAAGAGGTTGAGCATCAGCAGACCGGCATTGGTGCTGGAATCCCTAAAGCTGCTGACCAGCTCTGCAAACGGGATTCCAGGGACCGGGATAAACGAGCCAACTCTGTACAAAGCGATGATAGCAAGGGTGAAGAAGATCTTGTGACGGAGCTCCTTCACGCGCATTGCATTTGCGAGCGCCTTGAGCACGATTACTCGACCTTTCCTCCGGCTGCCTCGATCTTGGACTGCGCAGTCGCGGAAACCTTGTCCACCTTGACAGTCAGGGCCTTGGTGATTTCGCCATCGCCAAGGACCTTAACGAGGGAGTCTGCGTGCTTGATGATGCCCTTGGCAACGAGCGTCTCGTGATCGACGGTCTCGCCAGCCTCAAACTTCTCCTCCAGACGGGAGACGTTCACCGGCAGGTACTCTTTGCGGTTGATGTTGCGGAAGCCGGGGAGCTTGGGAAGGCGCATTGCCAGAGGAGTCTGGCCACCCTCGAAGCCCGGGCCCTTCGTGCCGCCGGCACGGGAAGCCTGGCCATTGGAACCGCGACCGGACTTTCCGCCGTAGCCCGAACCGTGGCCACGGCCGATGCGCTTGCGCTTCTTGGTGGAGCCGGGAGCCGGCTTGAGATCGTGCAGATTCATGAAATTTCTCCTTTTGTATCGCGTATGCCCCTAAGTATGGGCATAGCCGGCAGCTCGCCGCCGGCTAACTACCACGCCTGCTGCCCGCATGCGGGCAGCAGGACACGTGCAACTAGATGTTCTCGACCTTGACGAGATGCTTGACCTTGAAGATCATGCCGCGGACTGCAGGGTTGTCCACCTGATCGACCGTGCGGCCGATCTTGCCGAGGCCCAGCGCCTTGAGGGTCTTGCCCTGGTCGGCCTTGTAGCCGATAGAGCTCTTGATCTGCGTGATACGCAGCGTCTTTTTTGCGTCAGACATTATTGAACCTTCTTACCGTAGATGGCGGCGATGCTCATATCGCGGCGTGCGGCGACATCCTCGGGGCTGCTGAGCTCCTTGAGGCCCTCTGCAGCTGCCTTGACGATGTTCATCGCGTTGTCAGTGCCGAGCGACTTGGAAAGAACGTCCTTGACACCCGCGAGCTCGAGCAGAGCGCGCACTGGGCCACCGGCGATGACACCGGTACCAGGGGTAGCGGGCTTGAGCAGGACGCGGCCTGCGGAAAACTCGCCCAGGACCTCGTGCGGAATCGTGCCCGCCTCGGTCAGCGGCACCTTGAACATGTTCTTCTTGGCATCCTCGACGCCCTTGCTTATGGCAATCGGCACCTCGGCAGACTTGCCCATGCCAACGCCGACGTTGCCGTTACGGTCGCCGACGACGACGAGGGCGGACAGGTTCATGCGACGACCACCCTTGACCGTCTTGGAAACGCGGTTGATGGAAACTACGCGCTCTTCAAGTTCGGGAACTGCGGGGTTGTTGTCACGCTTGTTGTTCCTGCGGTTGTTAGACCTCTGTGGCATCTTCCTCTCCCTTCCTAGAACTTGAGACCAGCTTCGCGGGCACCGTCCGCGAGAGCCTGAACGCGGCCGTGGTACAGATGACCACCACGGTCGAAGACGATTTCGGAAATCCCAGCCTCGATTGCGCGCTTGCCGACAAGCTTGCCGACCTCTTCCGCGCCTTCCTTGTTGCTGCCGTTCTTGCCAGTGGCCTTGAACTCGGCATCGAGGGAAGAGGCGCTGACGAGCGTCTTGGACGTCGTATCGCTGTCATCGATGACCTGGGCGTAGATATGTGCGTTGGTACGCGTCACGCGCAGACGCGGACGCTCAGCGGTACCGGTCACCTTGGCACGCACGCGGCGCTGGCGGCGAACCAGTTTCGCTTTCTTTGCTTTGAGCTTATCCATACTTTGATGTACTCCTTGAAATTGACCGGGCTATCGTGCCGGTACGCCTTATTACTTAGCAGCCTTGCCCTCTTTGCGGCGGATGTGCTCGCCCTGATAGCGGATGCCCTTGCCCTTGTATGGCTCGGGAGCGCGCAGAGAGCGAATCTCGGCAGCAGTCTGGCCAACCAGCTGCTTGTCGACGCCGCTGATGATGATCGTGGTGGCATCCGGGCACTCGAACTTGATGCCCTCGGCCGCCTGGACGTCTACGGGATGAGAGTAACCCAGCGTCATTTCAAGTTTGTCGCCCTTGAGCGATGCACGGTAGCCAACGCCGACGAGCTCGAGCGTCTTGGAGTAGCCCTCGCTCACGCCGATGACCATGTTGTTGATCAGCGAACGGGTCAGGCCGTGGAGTGCGCGGTTCTGACGCTCGTCGTTCGGACGCTCGACGATGACCTGGTTGTCATCGTTCATGCTGATTGTCATGTTCTTGTTGAAGGTCTCGGTGAGTTCACCTTTGGGACCCTTGACGGAAACGGTAGAACCGTCGATCTTAACCTCAACTCCGGCAGGAACCGGGATGGGCAGCTTACCAATACGAGACATTAGTATTGCTCCTTTCTCAGTTCGATTACCAGATGTAGGCCAGAACCTCGCCACCGACGCCAGCAATGCGCGCGTCGCGGTCGGTCATGACACCCTTGGACGTGGAAACAACGGCAGTGCCGAGGCCACCGAGAACTCGGGGCAGCTCGTCTTTGCCTGCGTAAATGCGAAGACCCGGCTTGGAGATGCGGCGGATACCGCGGATGACCTTGGCCTTCTTTGCGCCGTACTTCAAAGTAATGACAAGCTCGTCTTGAGGCTTCTTGGAGATAACCTCGTAGTCGGAGACATAGCCCTCTTCTTTGATGACGCGGGCAATCTCGACGAGCTTCTTGGAAGACGGCATGGAAACCGTCTCTTTGGTCGCAGAATTCGCGTTTCGGATACGCGTGAGCATATCTGCGATCGAATCAGTCGTGCTCATTAAATTCCTCCTATGGTTCGTTGATGACTGCTTCCGATCGGTTCGTCGTCACCCGTGGCGGCAACGCCTGACCGGAGCAGCCCAGCATCAGGAAAACCAGCGATTACCAGCTGGCTTTGCGGACACCGGGGAGTTCGCCTTTGAGAGCAAGCTCACGCAAGCAGATACGGCACAGGCCGAACTTACGGTAGACCGAATGCGGTCGGCCGCAGCGGACGCAACGCGTGTAGGCGCGCGTGCTGTACTTAGGCTCGCGGTTTGCCTTGGCGATCATCGATTTCTTTGCCAAAACATGCCTCCTAATTTCACAACGGAGCCCATCTCCATTGTTGACACCAATAACATCGAAATGACTACGTACCCTAAAAAAGGGTGCGTAGTCAGACGATTGAACACTATACCTTAGCGGTTGACAAACGGGAAGCCAAAAGCGGTAAGAAGCGCCTTGCCTTCCTCGTCGGTCTTGGCGGTGGTCACGAACGTGATGTCCATGCCCCTCGTGCGGTCGACGTCCTCGTAGGAGATCTCGGGGAAGATCGTCTGCTCGCTGACGCCCATGGAGTAGTTGCCGTGGCCGTCGAAGCTGTTGTCCGGCATGCCGCGGAAGTCGCGGATGCGCGGGATAGCAGTTGCAACCAGACGGTCGAAGAACTCGTACATGCGATCGCCGCGCAACGTGACCTTAGCGCCGATTGCCTGGCCCTTGCGCAGGCGGAACGTTGCGATGGACTTCCTTGCACGGCAGATCATCGGCTGCTGGCCGGTGATGGTGCGCAGGTCAGCGACAGCTGCGTCGATGAGCTTGCTATCGGTCGCCGCTTCGCCAACGCCCATGTTGACAACGATCTTCTCAAGCTTCGGAACGTTGTTGATGTTGGTGACGTTCAGCTCTTTCTCGAGCTGCGGGACGATCTCGTTTTTGAACTTCTCTTTCAGGCGAGGTGCCATTGTTACTCCTTGTTTCGAGAATTAAGACGGGGTTCCAACCTCGTCCCCTCTTGCGAGGGCCTTTGATGAGGTGCCCGCGCCTCGTCGACGCGGGCACCAGATGCAGCAGTCAAGGGACTAGTCGATATCCTTGCCGCACTTCTTGCAGACGCGGACCTTCTTGCCCTCATCACGCCTCACGGCGATGCGAGTGGGCAGGCCGCACTGCGGGCAGACCAGCATGACGTTGGAAACGTCGATGGGGCCCTCGAACGTGTCGATACCGCCGTTGGGGTTGGCCTGCGACGGGCGCAGCGCCTTGTGAATGATGTTCACGCCCTGGACGACGACGCGGTGCTCGGACGGACGGGCGGACAGGACCTCGCCCTGTGCGCCTTTGTCCTTGCCGGTGATGACCTTGACGGTATCGCCCTTCTTGATGTTCATCTTCGCCATTTCCTCACACCTTTCCTTAAAGCGTCTCGGGAGCGAGGGAGACGATCTTCATGTACTTGCGATCGCGCAGCTCGCGGGCGACGGGCCCGAAGATACGCGTACCACGAGGTGCGCCAGAATCGTCGACGAGGACGGCTGCGTTCTCATCGAACTTGATGTAGGAGCCGTCCTTGCGTCGGACTTCCTTCTTGACGCGGACGACGACGCAGCGAACGACATCGCCCTTCTTGACCTGACTGTTTGGCGTGGCTTCCTTGACGCTGCAAATAATCACGTCACCAAGGCCGGCATAACGGCGCTTGGAGCCACCGAGAACCTTGATGCACTGGACTTTGCGTGCGCCAGAGTTGTCAGCAACAGTCAGCATTGATTGCATTTGAATCATGATGATTACCTTTCCTGTTACTAACGGGCCTTATTTGGCCTTCTCGACGATCTCGATGAGGCGCCAGCGCTTCTTCTTGGACAGCGGTCGGGTCTCCATGATGCGGACGATGTCGCCCACACCGGCCTCGTTGTTCTCGTCATGAGCGTGAAGCTTGCTCGTGGTGGTCATCATCTTGTGATAGACCCTGTGCTGCTTGCGCTCCTCGATCTGGACGACGATGGTCTTGTCATTGGCTGCCGAGACGACTACGCCCTGGCGAACCTTACGACTGTTACGCTCTTCTGCCATTTAGGTTTCGCTCCTTTCCTAGGACGCAGCGTCTGCAGCTGCATTGATCTCGCGGGCACGCAGCTCGGTGCAGATGCGCGCGATGTCTTTCTTAACGGTCTTAACACGTGCAGTGTTGTCCAGTTGGCTGGTGGCCATCTGGAAGCGCAGGTTGAACAGCTCGGCACGTGCCTCGCTCAACTTCTCGTTGAGGTCGTCGGTGGAAAGCTCACGTACTTCAGATGCTTTCATTACGCGTTACCTCCCTTCGCGGCAGCCTCACGAGCAGCTTCGACCTCTGCATCGTGCTCTGCTTCTTCCTCAGCCTCGATAGCGCGCTGGATAGCGAACTCCTTGGCGTGCTCCTCGGCAAACTCGTGCGCATGCTCTGCCGCGTCGGCGCGGAACAGCATCTTGCACTTGATGGGAAGCTTGTTGATGGCAAGGCGCATGGCCTCGCGTGCTTCCTCGGGGGTCACGCCGTCGATCTCGAACATGACGCGGCCCGGCTTGACGACTGCCACCCACTCTTCCGGGTTGCCCTTGCCGGAACCCATGCGGGTCTCTGCCGGCTTCTTGGTGATGGGCTTGTCCGGGAAGATCGTGATCCACACACGGCCGCCACGCTTCAAGTAGCGGGTCATGGCGATACGTGCGGCTTCGATCTGGCGGTTGGTGATCCAATGGGCCTCGAGAGCCTGGATTCCGTAGGAACCAAAGGCGAGCTTCGTACCGCCCTTGGCCTTGCCCTTCATAGAACCACGCTGGACCTTGCGGTACTTGGTGCGCTTAGGCATCAACATTAGCGGTCCCTCCTCTCACCACGACGGCCACGGCCGCGGCGCTGGCTTGAGGTGCCCTCGAGAGCAGGGTTGGTCTTCTGCTGACCAGGAAGCACTTCGCCGTAGTACACCCAGACCTTGATACCGCAGGAACCCATGGTGGTGTGTGCGGTTGCGGTGCCGTAATCGATCATTGCACGAAGGGTGTGCAGCGGCACGCGGCCTTCGCGGTACCACTCACGACGGCTCATCTCGGCGCCACCCAGACGGCCTGCGCACTGGATACGGATGCCCTTGGCGCCAGACTTGCGGGCGGACTGGACTGCCTTGCGCATCGCGCGGCGGAAGGCAACGCGGCCCTCGAGCTGCTCGGCGATGGACTGGGCAATCAGGTTGGCATCGAGCTCGGGGCGCTTGACCTCGATGACCTCGACGGAGACGTGTCCGCCGGCAATGGCTTCGAGCTCCTTGCGCAAGGCGTCGACCTCGGTGCCCTTCTTGCCAATGACAATGCCGGGGCGGGCGGTGGTGACGATGACCTTGATCTTGTCGCCAGCGCGCTCGATTTCTACCTTGGAAAGCGCAGCGCCCGCGAGCTTGGTCTCGACGTGCTTGCGCAGCTTGATATCGTTCTCAAGCGTGGCAGCATAGTCTTTACCGGCATACCAGCGGCTACGCCAGTTCTCGGTGATACCCAGGCGAAAACCAGTCGGCTTAACCTTCTGACCCATGTGCTACGCCTCCTCTCTCGTTGCAACGACGACGGTGATGTGGCTCGTGCGCTTCCTGATGGGGCTTGCGGAGCCCTTGGCGCGCGGGCGGAAACGCTTCATGGTCGGGCCTTCGTCAACGTAGGCCTCCTTGATGACCAGGTTCTCGGGGCGAACGCCGTACTTGTTCTCGGCGTTTGCCGCAGCGGAGGCGACGACCTTCGAGACAGCCTCGGAGATGGCTCGCTCGTTGAAGCGCAGAATATCCATGGCGTCGACGACCTCTTTGCCGCGAATCTCGTTCACGACGATGCGAGCCTTGCGCGGAGAAACGCGCACGTACTTGGCTACTGCTTTAGCTTGCATTTACGTTCCTCCTAATCTGCGCGATGGCCGCGGAAGGTACGAGTCGGCGCGAACTCGCCGAGCTTGTGACCGACCATGGACTCGGTTACGTATACAGGGACATGACGACGGCCGTCATGGACGGCGATCGTGTGGCCGACCATTTCCGGGAAGATCGTCGAAGAGCGACTCCAGGTCTTGATGGCCTTCTTTTCGCCTGCCTCGTTCATCGCAACGATGCGAGCGAGGAGACGCGGCTCTACATAAGGGCCTTTCTTGAGACTTCTACTCATTACTTCTCCTCACTTATTTCTTGCGGCGACGGATAATCAGGCGGCTCGTAGCCTTCTTCGGGTTGCGGGTGCGATGGCCCTTGGTCGGCACGCCCCAGGGGGTGACCGGGTGACGACCAGCGGACTTGTTCTTGCCCTCGCCGCCGCCGTGCGGGTGGTCGACGGGGTTCATGACCGTACCGCGGACCGTGGGG
>OGRM01001238.1_pt1 | contig 16900 bp, 16 predicted proteins | sample 1553491 | NCBI WGS metagenome assembly OGRM01 (sample SAMEA2580110, study PRJEB22360) | human gut metagenome | biome: human gut; feature: human-associated habitat; material: faeces | place: Denmark | collected 2008/2010
GCCCCACCCATCACATGGCTGCTGCCACCGGCCGCCACATCGATACCATCCTGAAGGTGGCAAAGATCTTCAATATTCCGGTGGACGTCATCACCCGATAAGCTGAGAGAAAAGAGAGGTATTTTATCATGGGCATTCTGGATATTGCAATCGTCAAGGGCTACATCCGCATGTGCAACGACGGCTGGCTGCAGGGCTGGCACGAGGGCAACGGCGGCGACCCTGCGCCACCTGACCTACCGCATGAAGGAAGAGGAAGTGGCCGAGTGCCGTCCCTTCTTCAATGCACAGCCCGGTGAATGGGTCAACATGGGCGTGCAGGCCGACAACCTGGCCGGGGAGTATTTCATCACCACCGGTTCCGGCAAGTTCTTCCGCAATGTGGAGCCGGACCCCATCCACAGCATCGGCATCGTGGAGATCAACGACAAGGGCGACAGCTGGCGCATCGTCTGGGGCCTGGAAGGCGGCGCAAAGCCCACTTCCGAGTTCCCCAGCCACTTCATGAACCACAGCGTCCGCAAGGCGGCCACGAACGGCGCAAACCGCGTCATCTACCATTGCCATGCCACCAATGTCATCGCTCTGACCTACATTCTGCCCCTGACCGACCGCGACTTCTCCCGTGCTTTGTGGCAGAGCGCCACCGAGTGCCCGGTGGTCTTCCCGGAAGGTGTGGGCGTCTGCCCCTGGATGGTGCCCGGCGGTGCAGACATCGCCATGGCCACCAGCGAACTGATGAAGAAATATCAGGCAGCCATTTGGGCACAGCACGGCCTGTTCGTTTCCGGCCCGGATTTTGACATCGCCTTTGGTCTGGCTCACACCATCGAGAAGAGTGCCGAGATCTATGTCAAGGTGCTGAGCATGAGTGGCGGCCTCATCCGTCAGACCATCACCGATGATGACCTGCGTGCCATCGCCCGCGACTTTGGTGTGACCCTGAACGAGAAGTTTCTCAACTAAGGAGCAGAACATGGAGCACATGGCATGGAAAGGCCGCATCAAGCCCGGCTGCAAGGCTGAATACCAGAAACGTCACGCGGAGATCTGGCCGGAGATGGTTAAAGTTCTGAAAGACGCCGGCATCTGCAATTACAGCATCTTTTACTGCAACGATGAACTGTTCGGCTATTACGAGTGCGAAAAGGGCGTTGCCTATGCCGAGAAGGTGCAGGCAGAAAGCCCGGTGGTAGACCGTTGGAACGCGTACATGAAGGACATTCTGGAACTGGAAATGGACCCCGTGACCGGCGCACAGCCCAAGCTGGAGCAGGTGTTCCGGCTGAACTGAGCGGCAGCCTTTTATAAAAGAAACATATCAAGAGCCATCCGTAACAAACTACGGGTGGCTCTTTTCTGTTTGCGCTCAAACAATATTGCGCAGAAAAAACGGACGAATTGATCTAAAAAATTATTTGTATGTAGAAGAATGGCAAGAAATATTGTCCATTTCAGCAAAACAATAGAGAAAAGCGCAAGAATGTATACAGCACAAGCGCAATATCGTTTGAATTTTTGGCTTCATTCGCAATTCTTTGCGAGAAAGCTGGCCCCAAAGGCTGTATAATTATAATCAGGAAGTCGCACCGAACGAGCAAATCATTTAGGAGGAATGACAATAAAAAAGACATCAAAAATCTTGTTGACCGTCATTGTCGTCGTGCTGCTGGGAATCGGAGTTTCCACCTTTTTCAAGGTAAACGGCAGCATTGGCAGTGACAAGATCCAGCTCCGGCTGGCGCACGGTCAGGCGGGCGATTCAGAGATCGGCGGCACGATCACTCCTCCCGTTGGCAACGTCCTGTTCGTGGGATGCTCGTTGGCAAAGCAGCGTCTGGAGAATGTGATGAAAAGTCCGGTTCCGTTCTTTGTGGCAATTTTCATCTCACTGATGCTGGTCACATACATCCCTGCTCTGAGCGAGTGGCTGCCTACTACGCTGGGCCTGATGTAAGCCCCACGGTGCAAATGCTTGTCAAACCTGAACAGATATGACATAATCAAGGCAAGAACACCGCCTGTTCAGGAGAAAAGGAGCATTTCATGAAAACAACATGGCTGCACAGCATGGTTCAGGGTGATGCGACCCAATATTACCGCAAACGAAACGGCATTATGGTGGAACACATGGTTCGTCCGGCAAACTTTGATATGCGGTACAACCACTTCCATCAGGAGTACGAAATTTATCTCCTGCTCCGTGGGCGGCGGCAGATGTTCTTTGAGAACCGCGCCTATGAAGCACAGGCCGGGAACCTGATTCTCGTGGACAGCGGCCAGATTCATATGTCCCATTCCATCGTGGGAGACCCGGAAACCGAATACGAGCGAGTGATCCTCTATGTAGACCGGGACATTGTGGAAAAGGTCGATAAGATGTTCCCGGAACTGAAGATCGGTGCGTTCTTCCACAAGCACTACGGAATTTACGAACTGACCCCGAAGCAGACAGCGAATACCCGCCGATTGTTTCTGCAAATCATGGAGGAACTGGACAAGGCAGAGCCTATGAGCCAGACCGCTATTCTTTCGGAGTTGATTCTAGGCTTCATCTACTTCCGGCGCAGCAATCAGCAGGTCGCCTGCCTGAACGATGTGCAGGAGGGTAAGGCCAGCGGCGGAAAGTTCGATGCAGTCTACCAAATCTCAGACTACATTTCCGATCACTTTCAGGAAAAGCTCTCGCTGGACAGCCTTGCCGAGCAGTTTTATATCAGCAAGTATTATCTCAGCCGTTCCTTCCATGAAGTGACTGGCTTCGGCATCAACGAATACATCAACATCCTGCGGGTAAAAAAAGCGCAGAGCCTGTTAGAAACAACAACACTTTCCGTTTCCGAAATCGCAAGCCGTACCGGGTTTGAGAGCATCACCTATCTGGGGCGTGTGTTCAAGAAATATCAACACGTTACACCTGCACAATATCGAAAATCGCTTACTTCAACCGCTGAGAAAAACAATACAAATACATGAGGTGTTTCTTATGGCAAACGAAATCAAAAAAGAACTGATTCAGAAAAAGCTGGATCTTGTTATCCAGAAGCTGATGCACCTTGGTGCCCCCGAAAACGAGGACACTTTGAAAGAAGGCGGCGAGGCCATCGGATTTTTTAGCCGTGACTTCGGCATCAAGGAGTGGGACTGGCCGCAGGGCATCGGCCTGTACGGACTGCTCAAAATCGCCAAGATGCAGGATTCGGAGGAATACCGCACCTTCCTGCATGATTGGTTCAAGGAGAACATTGCGCAGGGTCTGCCTTCCCGCAATATCAACACGACTACTCCGCTGCTGACTCTGTGTGAATTGAACGAGATTTACCACGACCCTGAGTTTGAAGCCCTTTGTCTGGATTGGGCAAAGTGGCTGATGGAGTGCATCCCGCGTACCCGTGAAGGTGGCTTTCAGCACGTCACCAGTGCCAACGGCGACCGTCAGGGCGTTCGCCTAAACGAGAGCGAGATGTGGATCGACACCCTGTTCATGACCGTCTTGTTCCTCAATCGGATGGGCCAGAAGTACGGCAAGCAGGAGTGGATCGACGAATCCATTAAGCAGGTGCTGATGCACATCAAGTATCTGTACGATACCCACACCGGTCTGTTCTTCCACGGCTGGTCGTTCAATCGGATGGACAACTTTGGCGGCGTGTTCTGGTGCCGCGGCAACAGCTGGTTCACGCTGGGTATTCTGGACTATCTGGATATGTTTAAGGGTACGCTGAATCAGGGCGTCAAGACGTTCATTCTGGATACCTACAAAGCACAGGTGCGCGCACTGCGTGACCTTCAGGGTGAGGACGGCCTTTGGCATACGGTTCTGGATGACTCCACCAGCTACGAAGAAACTTCCGGCTCTGCTGCTATCACCGCTGGCATCCTGAAAGGCATCCGCATGGGGATTCTGGATGATTCCTACCTGCCCTGTGCCAAGAAAGCTATCCGTGCAATCCTCAAGAACATCGACACCGATGGTACGGTGCTGAAAGTATCCGGCGGTACGGGTATGGGCTACGACCGCGACCACTACAAAAACATTCTGATTGCTCCCATGGCATACGGCCAGTCGCTGACCATCCTTGCGCTGGTGGAAGCACTGGAAACCTTTGAATGATATTTCACTGAGGCTTTTGTTGCTGCGCAAACGCGAGCTTGCCTATGGCAGGCGGAACAGGCTCATTACACCGCCAACAAAGAGAAACAGAGCGTTCCCGACGGGGAACGCCCTGTTGTACATATCGCTGTTGTCTGTGGCTTTTGGCAGGGTGCGTCCGCAGGGGCGCACCCTATTTTTGTTTCATCGTGATTGGGTGTACGTCAAAACGCATCACCGCAACTCCTTATAGGTTTCTTCCGGCACCGGCTCGCACCACTCGTTAGAGGTGCCTTCGCCGGGCACTTCCACTGCCAGATGAGAGAACCAGCAATCGGGTGCAGCACCGTGCCAGTGCTTGACCTCCGGGGGAATGTTCACCACATCGCCCGGATGCAGCTCCAGCGGAGCTTTGCCCCATTCCTGATAGTAGCCCCGGCCTGCCACGCAGACAAGGATCTGCCCACCGCCCTTTGCAGCATGGTGGATGTGCCAGTTGTTCCGGCAGCCCGGCTCAAAGGTGACGTTGTAAATGCCAACCTGTGCGGTGGACAGGGGTGCCAGATAGCTTTTTCCGCTGAAATATTGTGCAAAACCGTCGTTGGATGCACCGATGGGGAACACCATTTCACTCTGGTGCTTTGCCTTGGCATCCTCTGCAGCGTCCTCTGCCCAGACTTCCTTGGCCATGCGGAAAGCCGCCCACGCCTTGGGCCAACCTACATAAAACGCCGCATGGGTCAGGATCTCTGCAATCTCAGTCCGGGTAATACCGTTGTTTTTCGCTGCCGTCAGGTGATACCGAAACGAGGAGTCCGTCAGTCCCTGCGCCATCAGTGCCACCACCGTCACAAGGCTGCGGTCCCGGAGGGAGAGTTTATCCTCTCGGCTCCACACCTGCCCGAATAGTACCTCATCGTTAAGTTCTGCAAATTTTGGTGCAAATTCGCCCAGAGCATCCCGCCCTGCGGTCTGTTTTACTGCCATTATACGTTCCTCCCCATCTCGTAAGCCTGTGCCATTGCAGAGGTGTTTCGCACCGCACCCGGCTCATAGACACCACTTGCTACAAGGACGCCTTTTTCCACGGCACCTTCCACACAGTCTGCATAGCCCCGGAAGCAGGTCAGCGTAGTGTCCGCAGAGGCTTTTTCCTCGTCTGCCATGGTGGTGATGTAGTAAAATTCCTTGTCTTTGACCTCAAGCCACCGTGCCACGGTACGGTCGATCACTGCCTTCAACTGGGCACTGATGGAGTAGAAGTATACCGGGCTTGCCAGCACAATGACATCGGCATCGATCATCTTTTGCAGGATGTCTGCCATATCATCCTTGTGGACGCAGGCTCCGCCGTGGGTGCTGCAGTAGTAGCAGCCGGAACAGGGAGCCACCTTTTTCTCAGCGACCCGGATCTTTTCTGCTTTGTGCCCGGCATCCTGTGCTCCACGCAGAAATTCGTCGCATAGAATATCAGAGTTGCCGCCCTTCCGGGGACTGCCAGACAAAATCAATACCTTCTTGCTCATAGGAACCTCCTTGACAGCGGAGTGCATCCGCATTATGATGTTGATAAAGTTTGATTTTATCATACAACTTAAAGCGCACTTTAAGTCAAGGGCTTTTTGAAAAAACGGAGGTTTCAGATGATCTATACCGTAGGTGAAATGGCACAAAAGCTGGGCGTACCTGCCTCCACCCTGCGCTACTACGACAAAGAAGGGTTACTTCCCTTTGTGGAGCGTTCCTCCGGCGGCATTCGGATGTTCCGGGAAAACGACTTCGAGTGGCTGCAGGTCATCCGCTGCATGAAAAAAGCCGGAATGTCCATCAAAGATATCCGGCAGTATATCGAGCTTGCCATGCAGGGAGACGACACCATTGACATTCGGTTGGAAATGTTTCAGCATCAGCGGGAGGTGCTCACCCAGCAGATCCAGCAACTGCAACACACGCTGGAAACGGTGGAGTATAAGTGCTGGTTCTACGAGACAGCCAAAGCCGCCGGAACGATAGATGCCCCCGGTGCTATGACGGATGCGGATGTCCCGGAGCGGTTCCGTGCCATCCGGCAGGAGCTGCGGGGGCAGAGTGAAGAATGAAAAAGCAACGCTAAAACGCCGTTCCGATTGCTTCCGGAACGGCGTTTCTCTTAATCTTCTAATCCGTGACTTCCTGCCACATTTCGCAGATATTCTTCCGGCTCGCCGTTCAGAATCAAATCTGCATAGCCTAGCGGGTCATTGTAGATGAGATAGTCTAATTCTGACCTCTGCGCCATAGTCACATCCAACGCATCCTCGACCCCAGTGCAGTCGATGGGAATTTTTCACCCATCCCGGAGCAGCAACTCCACGCAGCCGGTGTCCATGTTGAATTTGCAGACTCTTTCATCGTACTTCATACTCGTGTCCTTTCTGCCTTACGGCACCTTTACAGTTGTGACTTTTGTGATACGTCTTTTTTGATAAGGTTTTGGACACATAGCCGTAGGGAACGAGCCGGAGCTTGTCGGGGTGAGACCCCTTCATCTTGCTTGCGCAAGAACGCTCTGCCGCTTAAAAGCCCCACTGGGGCTTTCATTGCTGCGCAACCGCGGCATTCTCATTTCCGAAGAAAACAAAAATCCGAACCCTTCTCCTATTGGAAAAAAGTTCGGATTTTGTTGACGTGGTGCACCTCCAGGGACTCGAACCCTGGGCCCACTGATTAAGAGAGCAAACCGCCGGTTCGTCTCAATTTATGGAAGTTTCGAGTCATCGTTATTTTTAATCAAAGCAATGTGATTTTTTACCCGGTAATTTCTACACCCTTTGTCCGATTTTGCAACGATTTGCACCCTTTGCACGTTTTGAAACCGTGCAAAAACCGTGCAGAAACCGTGCACTTACTCCCAGACAAACTAAAATCCACTTCATCCGACAACGACTTGACGGCATTGGTTTGGGTGGCCATTCTCTTATTTTTAGTACTTGCTGCATCACAAGCCGATTGGAAAGCATCTGACCTCATTCTCAGTATAACCCGTCGTTTTGTGTTAGAAAAAAGCAACACAGCACGATATGGTCTGTATGGCCTTGTAGTGGTATCCTTTTGCCAACAAGAAAACAACATAAAACGAAAGGAAAAACAAATGATGAAACGTATCTTTACCCTGATTGCCTCTATTGTTCTGGCCACCAGTCTACTGGCTGTCCCCTGCTTTGCCGCTGAGCCTGAAGACTTGCCAGCACCGCAGCCTGGTGTGACCGAAACGGAACAGCCTGACGGTTCTGATCAGCCTGAGAATCCGGACAGACCTTCTATCCAGCCATGTGATGCTATGCCGGGCGTTGGAGACATGGGTTAACTCATAAAATCGATGTTCAAGTATTCTTTCGCTTCTTTTTTGACAACCTCTAACCCGATTTGATATCCAATGACTTTGCAGAGATAATACGATTGGTAGTACAATTCTTTGCTGATTTCGTCATCGCCCATAAAATGTCGGCATTCCGCTTCAATTTCCAGACATCGGGGCAATACTTGGTAATGTCCATATTGAATACAGGCTTCTCGTCCTTCTTTAGCGAGTGCAGCTCCTTCCTCATAGCGACCGCACAAATCCAGTACCCGAGCATAATTATAAAGGACCAAAGGCAACACCCCTATAGATGTTATGGTTTCCTTAAAATGCTTACGCACATACTTAAGCAGCTGATAGTAGATTTCAGCTGCTTTTTTATTTTGGCCAGCATCAGAGTAAGCAAGCCCAATCTGATTGATAATTGTGATTTCATCTCTTGTATAAAGGAAACTTTCTATACTCTCTAGGTCAAAGCGGGGCACAGTCAGCCGGATTGCCTGCATTAGCAGATCGATTTGTTCCAGCGGCGTGTAGCGTCCATCTAAGCGTCCCAGAAGTACCCTTGAACGCAGGGCAAATTGCTGCGCAATTTGATCATCCGGATCTGCCAGCTTTTCAAATTGTGCAAGCTTCTCAAAGCCCTCCGGCACCTTTTCGGTCGCATTGCAGGCAACAATTTCTTTCTGAAGAGCTTCCATCTCCAGTTCATTTTTACTCAGCAGAGCAAAATAGCGGTCATCCGGCAGGCCCAGACGCTGCAAAAGGGCATTGATCCGGTTGCGGCTGGGGGTCTGTTTCCCATTTTCCAGCCGGGAAAGAGTCACAGGCTCACAGATTCCATCGCAGAGCTGCTCCTGCGTCAAACCCAGATCCAGCCGTCGCTGTTTAATGTATTCTCCCAGAAAGACATTTTTCATTGCTGAGTCCCTCCTCATTATAGCTGCCGCGCTCCTGTAGTTTAAAGCTGGCACTGTGTGTCAACCAATATCAATATTCTAAGGACATTATACCATATCCGGCAGCGGGATGGTAGCTTTGATTAAATCAGAGGTTCCCTAGTACGATGACACTACGCGTTCTAAAACATATCGTTTTGTGTTATTTTTAATTAACATGATGCGATATGTTCCTTAACAACTATCTGTGCTACAATACAGTCACAGCAAGGGACTTGCACAATCAGAGGTTCCAAGCTGATAAATCTTAAAGAAAAGAGAAACAAATCATGGAAGTCCTCGCTGAGAAGAAGCCCATTGAAGAACAGGTTGATTGCAATATCGACATTAATATCTTCTGCTAACAGGGTTAATTACCACTTTAATAAGGGGTTCGGATTGTTCCGGGCCCCTTATTTCGAACAATTATCCTGTAATCAGGATTTTTATATAGATAAAGAGGAGCTAATATGTATACAGTACCCAGCTATGTGACCTATCGCACGGAAGAAGATGCTATTTATATTACATCAGAATTGTATCGCAATACCGTCCGGCTGACCGATCATGGCCTGCAGAAGGAGTTCATCAATCTCACCCGTTGCGGCGGCTGTGCGGAACTGAATACGCCGTTGACACGCTATCTGCATGAGCAAGAGCTTCTGGTAACCGAGGAAGAATTGGACCATGCGCTGCACCAGGTGAGATCTTTGCTGGATAATATCTTCATGGTAACATTGATGCCGACGGAAGGCTGCAATTTCCGCTGCCCATATTGCTATGAAGATCACCATGCGGTCAGTATGACTCGTGACACACTGGACCGAATTGAGGAGTATATAACTGCACAAGCGCCGCGCTATAAACAGGTCATACTTGCATGGTTTGGAGGTGAACCTACTCTTTGCAAAGACACTGTGCTGGAAGTGTCCAACATTGTGCAAAATCTGCAGAAACAGTATGGCTTTCACTATGCTGCCAATATGACCACCAATGGTTATCTGCTGAATGACAAGCTATTTCGGCAGTTCTATCAGGCAGGGATCACCAGCTATCAAATTACAATTGATGGTTGGAATCACGACAAGACTCGGCCCCATGTATCCGGCAAAGGAACCCTGCAGACCATCATTAACAATCTGGCCTCTCTTTCCAAGTTGCCGCCGGCAGAGTATTCCTTTCATATCACGCTGCGCCACAATATTCTGGCCGACGATGAGGACTACAGTTGGTATGATTATCTGTACCGTCTGTTTGGGCATGACAAACGCTTCGCCGTACTTGTTCGTGCTGTTGGTGACTGGGGTGGTGAAGGCGTCCACAGTCTATCCATCCTTCATCAGGATACAAAAGATGTGTTGGTAGCAAAACATGTTGCATATCTGGATAAGATCGGGATGTCGTGTCATAACCACAGAAACGGAGCCCTTGCACAGGTGTGCTACGCTTCCTATCCACATAGCATGGTATTCCGGGCCAATGGAAAAATTGGCAAATGCACTGTGGCGCTTGACCACCCGCAAAACCAGTTAGGTTGGGTTGATCCCGAAAAAGGTATTGTGATCGACCCGGAGGTTAACTGCCGGTGGAGCTTTTCTGATCTGAAGCCCGAGTGTCGTAGCTGCCGGAATGTTTTGCGCTGCATGAATATGCAGTGCAAAAAGTCTGAAATTATTGATGGAAAGACAGTTTGCCTCTATAGAAAATCAGAATGTGTGTAATCAGTTAACTAACGCAAAACGATATGTTTATTCCTCATCCTGTGTGCTACAATTTGAATCAGAAAGAGCAAAGCACACAATCCACTGTTCATAGAGACAGATGGAACGATCACAGAAGAGGTGGAAATCATGAAGTATTATCTCAAAAAGTGCTGGCCCACTGTTACAGCGGCCTCCATCTGTATGGTTGTTGCCTATGGTTTGCAGGTCTGCACCAGTCTGGTACAGATTCAGATCACCCAGGGACTGCTGGACGGTGATCTGCGGGCTTTCACCATTCGGATCATTCTTCTTCTGCTGACCTGGCTGGCCGTGGTCCTTTGCCTGATTGCAGAGACCTTCTTCCAGGGCCGGGCCGTGCGCCGGATGAACAACGCTCTGCGCCGGGATATGGCAGCGGGCCTGTTGCACAAGACCCATCAGGAGTATCATAAGCAGGAGAGCGGCGAGTACCTCTCCCAGTTTACCAACGACGTGAACCAGATTGAGCAGATGGCCTGGACTCCGTTTTTCACCATCATGGGTTCTGCGGCACAGGTGGTGTTCGGCATCGTTGCACTGGCATCCATTCATTGGCTGCTTCTGGTGATTTCTCTGGTCATCGCATTGGTTATGATCTTCGTTCCTCGTCTGTTCAGCAAACGGTTGGGAACCGTTGGCACAGCCTGTGCCGCCAGCCAGGCTGACAGCGTCAGTAAAATCAAGGATCTGCTGGCAGGTTACGATGTGCTTCGCTTCTTTGGCAAGGATGAACGGTTTACCAGCGGAGTCGATGCAGCCAGCGACAGCATGGAGCAGGCCAAGTACAAACTGACCATCAACAAGGACGGCATCGGCTGTGGTCTGGCCTATGTCAGCGCCGTCTGCCAAGTGGCCGTTGTCATCCTGCTGGGTGTCCTGATCCTCAATGATATGATTCCTCTGGCCACCTTTATGGGCACCGGTACCATCTGCGCCGGCGTGTATAATGGACTGAACCAGGTGTCCAAACTTGCAGTGTCCTTCTCGGCCAGCAAGCCCTATTTCGATAAGATTACCATCCATGCCGGCGAGGCGCAGCTTCCTGATTTCGGTCTGCCTACCCTGCAGGAAGGCATTACGGTCAAGGATGTCTCTTTCGGCTACGATGAAAAGAAGCCGATCCTGGTCCACATGAACGCGGAATTCAAGAAAGGCGGCAAATACGCCCTCACCGGTCCCTCCGGCTGCGGCAAGAGCACCCTGCTGAAGATTCTTCTGGGCTGGCTGCCCGGCTACCAGGGCAAGGTCCTTTATGACGAGAGAGACGTGCGGGATTACACGCCCGAGCAGCTCCAGCAGAAAATGAGCTACATCGAACAGAATGTGTTCCTGTTCAATACCACCATCCGTGAGAACATTACCCTGGGTGAGCACTTTACCGACGAGCAGATGGAAAAGGCACTGCGTGACAGCGCCCTGGCAGGCGACCTTGCCAATATGCCCAAGGGTCTGGATACGCCGGTGGGCGAGGAAGGCAACGCCCTCTCGGGCGGCCAGAAGCAGCGCGTGGCCATCGCCCGCGCCCTCGTCAACAACCCCGACATCGTGCTCGCAGACGAGCCGACGGGCGCCCTGGACACCAAGACCGGCGTGCAGATCATGGAAATCTTGAAGGGCGTCTCGAGAGACCGCCTCGTCGTCATGGTCACGCACAACCCCGAGCTGGCCGAGCAGTACGCGACGCGCATCGTGCGCCTCACCGACGGGCACATCACCGACGACAGCGACCCGATCGTCGACCCCGTACCTGAGGCTTCCGGAAAACCCGGACAATCCAAGGGCAAGAAAGCCGGCATGTCGTTTCTGACCGCGCTCGGCCTCTCGTTCAACAACCTCATGACGAAGAAGGGGCGTACCTTCCTCACCGCATTTGCCGGCTCAATCGGCATCATCGGCATCGCCGCCATCCTGGCGCTTTCAAACGGGGTAAACAACTATATCGCGAGCACCGAGGAGCAGGCGCTCACGAGCTACCCGCTCACCATCACCAAGTCGAGCTTCGACATCAGCAGCCTCATGACCGCGACCATGGGCTACAGCTCCGACGAGGGCGGCACAGACACCGCCGACAGCAGCGGCGACAGCCAGACCATCCCCGAGTCCGCGATCATGAGCGACATGTTCGCGCAGGTGAAGAACAACGACCTCGCCGCATTCAAGAAGTACCTCGAATCCGGGCAGTCTGACATCGACAGGTACGTGAACACGATCCACTACGACTATGGCATCACGCCGCAGGTCTACATGGCAGACACTGCCAAAAACGGCATCGAGCGCCTCAACCCGTCGTCGACGAGCTCGATGTTCATGACCTCCTCGACGTCCTCGATGTCCTCGCTGGGCGGCGGCTCGATGTCGTCGGGCTCGTACAAGGAGATGCTGAACAACCAAGACATCCTGCAGAACACGATGGACGTCGTCGAGGGACGTTGGCCGCAAAACTACGACGAGGCGGTGCTCGTCCTGGACAAGAACGGCAAGATCAGCGACTACACCCTCTACAACCTGGGCTACTACGATCCCGAGGACATGAAGCAGATGACGCAGGACGTCTTGAACGGCAAGGACGTCACCGTGCCCGAGGTGGACCGCGACTTCACGTACGACGACGCCCTCAACATGCACTTCAAGGTCGTGCCGCAGAGCTACCTGTACCAGAAGAACAGCAAGACGGACACCTGGACCGACATGTCGGACGACGACGCGTACATGAAAGAGCAGCTCGACAACAAGGCAATCGACCTGAAGATCGTCGGCGTGATAAAGCCCGCCGAGACCGCGACCACGCCCGCCTTGCGCGAAGGCGTCGCCTACCTGCCCTCGCTTTCGACCCAGCTCATCGACATGGCGTCAGACACCGACATCGTCAAGCAGCAGCTCGCAAACCCCGACGTCGACGTCTTCACGGGAAAGACCTTCGAAGAGCTGCAAGACGAGAAGGGCTCTTCTTTCGACATGTCCTCGATGTTCAGCGTCGATGAGGCGGCCATGTCCAAGGCACTCGGCTTTGACTCGAGCGCGCTTTCCGGGCTCTCCAACCTGGGCAGCAGCGCAAGCCCGACGCTCGACGCAGGCGCCTTGAAAAGCGTCTTCAGCGAAGACACCATGCGCCAGATGATGGCAAACGCACCCAAGTTCGACCTGCAAAGCGCGCTTGCGGACGCGAACGTCACGCTCACCGAGGAGCAGTCCAAGCAGCTCAACAGCGGTGTGCAGCAGCTCATGGCCGCCTATAGCGCGTGGGCGATCGCCCATCCGGATGCCGCCGCCTCACCTGACGGCATGCAGCAGTTCATGCAGACCGCCGAGGCGCAGCAGATCGTCTCCACGCTCAGCACCGAGCTTGGCCCCACAATCTCTTCCGAGGTGAACTCGGCGGTGGAGGACTACCTGACCGACAAGTTCGCCCCCTACCTGAGCACGACCATGGGCAACCTCATGCAGCAGGCGGCCGCCGAGATGGCGACCCAGATGCAATCGCAGCTCTCAGGCCTCTCCAGCCTGCAGAACAGCTTCAAGTTCGACCCTGCGGCGTTTGCCAACGCCATCAAGCTCAACGTCACCCAAGACGACCTCACGAGCCTGATGATGAACTACATGAACTCTGACGAACTCACGTATGACTCCGACCTGAAGAAGCTCGGCTACGCGAGCCTGGACAATCCCGAGTCGATCAGCATCTATCCCATCGATTTCCCGTCCAAAGAGAGCATCACCGGCATCATCGACGACTACAACAAGCAGATGCAGGATAGCGGCAACGACTCGGCCACCATCCAGTACTCCGATATCGCCGGAACGCTCATGAACTCGGTCACGAGCATCGTCAACACCATCAGCCTCGTGCTCATCGCCTTCGTGGCGATCTCGCTCGTGGTGAGCTCGATCATGATCGGCATCATCACCTACATCTCGGTGCTCGAGCGAAAGAAGGAGATCGGCATCCTGCGCGCGATGGGTGCGTCCAAGCTCAACATCGCGAACGTCTTCAATGCGGAGACGATCATCGAGGGCCTCATCGCCGGCATCTTCGCGATCGCCGTGGTGGTGGCGGCGTCGTTCCCCGTCAATGCCTTCGTGCTCGCGGGCTGGAAGGTCCCGAACGGCATAAGCCTGCCCCGGACCGCGGGCCTGGCGCTCATCGGCATCAGCGTGCTGCTGACCTTTATCGCCGGCCTGATCCCCTCGAGCATGGCGAGCCGTCGCGACCCGGTCGAGGCGCTGCGCAGCGAATAACACCCGGCGCAACCAGACAGGGCAAGGCCGCTAGCTACGGGCGAAGACGTGCACGTCGTAGCGGACGGCCTTGCTGTCAAGCGAGTAGCTCGGCTTCACGCCCGCAAGATACGGCCCCTTCGGGGGCCGCTTGACGACGACCTTGCGCGGATGAGCCGCAAAGGCCGCCGAAAGCAGCTCCTCCTCGTCTGCACAGGGCAGCTCGAGGAGGTGGAGGAGCTGGAACTTCTTCTTGACCGACGCGCTTTTGCGCCGCTCTGGAAACATCGGGTCGAGCAAGACGACATCGGGGGCTTGCTCCATCTGATGCAGCTGCGCAATGCTGTCTCCTTCGAAGAAATGCATGCGCGCAATCGCCTCCGCAAGCTCGGGAATGCCCGCAGCCCGCTCGAGCGAGTCGGCGAGCAGTGCCGCGATGACCGGGTTCTGCTCGAAAAGAACCGTCTCGAACCCGGCGGCGGCGAGCAGCAGGGCGTCTTGCCCGAGCCCGGCGGTCGCGTCCACAGCGCGAAGCGGGCCGTCGTAGCCCTTGATCTTGGCGGCCTTGACGAGAAGCTCCCTTCCCAGCCGGTCTTTCCGCACGCGTGGAACCATCGTGGCAAGGTCGGCGCGCATCTGCAAGCCGTCGTGTTCGAGCACGAGGCCATCATGTCCCACAGACACGACGAGCCTTCCCCGCAACTCGTCAGAACACATAAGCGGCGCATGCAGCCGTTGCGCCAAGGCGCGCGCACGCTCGTCGCTTGCCCCATCGCGCGCGCACACGGCGGGCTCGACGGAATCGGAATTGGTGTGTTGCTGTCTGTTGCTCATGGAGCAATCATAGCGTCAGAAAGTTCGGCATGGAATCTGGATCTCGGTCACAAACTGCGATTCGTCGGACGTCATCCCCGCGTCGATGAGGGTCACCTCGACCGAATCCCCGCAGGCAACGTAGCCCGTTTGCGACAGATAGTCGAGGAGCAGGCGATAGTACGGCTCCGCATCGCGGTGCGTGCCCTGGAACTGCACGCGGGCGTAGCACCCCGCTGGGAGGACCCCCGTCGCGGCGGGGTATGCGTCTTCTTCCTCAACGAGGATGAAGACAGACGAGGGCTCGGAAAACGCGCCCAACCGGAGGTCCTCGAGCGAAAGCGACCCGCCGACCTTGCCGAGAAACACAGCGTCGTCAAGGTATGCGCGGCTGCTCAGGTCGCGGATGAGCGGGTCGTCTCATCGACGCGCTCCGGCTTGAGCAGGCCGATTTGGTCGTAATAGCGCAGCGTGCGGACATTCAGGTGGAAAAGGCGCGTCGTTCACCAACTACCTCGCCATCGCGTTTTTCGTTATCATGGTGCTCTCCAACCTGACCGACCCGTCCGGCCGCTGGACGCTGGTGCTGTTCGGCATCGTGGCGGTGGCCATGGTCGTCGGCTGGTTCTATGTGCGCAACCGCATCGAGGGAAACCTGATGGACGAGATCTTGGACGAGGATACCGACGAGGTGCTCGTCGAGCAGGAAACCTCGACTGACCATGAAGGCGAGCTGGCAGACGTAGAGCTCGTCGACGCCCACATCGAGAGCCGCGAAGAGTAGAACAGGAGCCCCTATGCGAATCCACGTCACCTACACCGGCGGAACCATCGGCATGATCGAGACGCCGCACGGCCTGGCGCCCGGCGCTGACATGCGCGGCTGGCTCGACCATGTGCTCGAAGGCACGCAGGTCACACGCGAGCAGGTCACGTTCGCCGAGCTCTCCCCGCTCATCGACTCATCCAACGCAACGCCCGAGAACTGGCAGGCCATCATCGACGACCTGTGGGCAAACCGCGACGATGCCGACGCCTTCGTGGTCTTGCACGGCACCGACACGATGAGCTACACGGGCGCAGCGCTGAGCTATGCGCTGACCGAGTTCGGCAAGCCCGTCATCCTCACCGGCGCACAGCAGCCCATCTCCAACGAGATCACCGACGCCAAGAAAAACCTTCGCGACAGCGTCATCTGCGCCCTCGACCCCGGCAGCCGGGGCGTCATGGTGGTGTTTGGCGGCCATGTCATCGCAGGCACCCGCGCCAAGAAGAACAAGACCATCAGCTACGACGCCTTTGCCTCGGTGAATTTCCCGGCGCTGGCACTGGTACAGGGCGACCGTCTGGTGCGGTATGTGCCTTCGCCCTGGCCCACCGGCCCTGTGGAGTTTGGACGCTCGCTCAGCCCCCGCGTCTTCCTGCTCAAGCTGACGCCCGGCCTCAGCCCCGATTTGATCCCCGACATTTTCCGCCTCTACGACTGCGTTATCGTGGAGAGCTTCGGCGTAGGCGGCATCCCCCAGCGGCTGATGGACGCCTTCGCCGAGGGCCTCGGCGACTACGACAAGACCCACAAAGTGCTCATCCTCACCACCCAGGTCACTTACGAGGGCAGCGACGTGGGCATCTACGAGGTGGGCAAGCGGGTCAAGAACCGTTTCCGCTTCCTTGAGGCCCACGACATGACCATTGAGGCCGTCGTGACGAAGATCATGTGGCTGCTGGCGCAGGACTGCGACAGCTTCGACCAGCTGCA
>OGRM01001240.1_pt1 | contig 16872 bp, 12 predicted proteins | sample 1553491 | NCBI WGS metagenome assembly OGRM01 (sample SAMEA2580110, study PRJEB22360) | human gut metagenome | biome: human gut; feature: human-associated habitat; material: faeces | place: Denmark | collected 2008/2010
CTGGCGATGGCCTTGAAGGAATTCAGGTTCTTCATCTCGGTACGGGTTCCGAACTTTTCCGCTCCCACTTCTCTCACGGACAGATTGACATCGGCACGCATGGAGCCTTCCTGAAGCTTACAGTCGGACGCTCCCAGATACTGGATCAGCAGACGTAATTTTTCCAAATAGGCAATGACCTCCTCCGCGCTGCGCATATCCGGCTCGGATACGATCTCGATCAGAGGCACACCGGAGCGGTTGTAGTCCACCAGTGTGCAATCTTCCCAGTCGTCATGCACCAGTTTACCGGCATCCTCCTCCATGTGCATCTCGTGAATGCGGATCTTTTTCTGGCCCACGGAAGTGTCCACCATCAGCCAGCCGTCGTGGCAAATGGGCACATAAAGCTGAGAAATCTGGTAGTTCTGAGGGTTATCCGGATAGAAATAGTTCTTACGGTCAAATTTGCAGTACTGATGGATCTGGCAGTTTGCTGCAAGACCTGCTTTCAGGGCAAACTCTACTACTTTCTTATTTAATACAGGCAGGGAACCCGGCATACCTGTGCAGACCGGGCATGTATGTGTATTGGGTGCTCCTCCGAATTCAGTGGAGCATCCGCAGAAAATTTTTGTTTTTGTTGCAAGTTCTACATGGACTTCAAGTCCTATGACTGTTTCGTACTGTTTCATTATCTGGTGCCTCCTTCTCCTGGCACGGCAAAGGAGCCGCGGCTGGTTTCATAGGCGTGTGCTGCACGCAGGATTTTCTTTTCCATGAAGCAGTCCCCGATCATCTGGATACCGATTGGGAGACCTTTGCTGTCTTTTCCGCATGGAACTGTAATTCCCGGAAGACCGCAGAGATTGACTGCTACTGTGTAGATATCTCCAAGATACATGGCAAGGGGATCTTTTAAGCTTTCACCGATCTTCGGTGCTGTAAATGGAGATGCAGGTGCAAGGAGCACATCATATTTGCCAAATGCCTGGTCAAATTCTTTCTTGATCAGGGCTTTTGTGCGGAGTGCCTTCAGATAGTATGCATCATAATAACCGGAGCTTAACACGAAGGAACCAAGCATGATACGGCGTTTTACTTCCTCACCGAAACCTGCTGTTCTGGTCTTTTTGTACATGTCGTGAAGACCTTCATATTCTGCTGCACGGAAACCGTACTTCACTCCATCGAAACGTTCCAGGTTGGAACTTGCTTCTGCACTGGCGATAATATAATAAGCCGGAATCATGTATTCCATGGTTTTGATAGAGAAGAATTCTACTTCTGCTCCCAGTTCTTTCAGCGTATCAAGAACACCCATAAAAGATGCTTTTACTTCCGGATCAAGTCCCTCTGCCAGATATTCTTCAGGAACTCCGAATTTCATCCCCTTGATATCTCCTGTCAGTTCTTTGGAAAACTGAAGATCTTCTCTTTTCATGGATGTGCTGTCTTTTGTATCATGTCCTGCGATGATCTCCAGAAGAGCTGCACAGTCAGATACGTCTTTTCCTACAGGTCCGATCTGATCCAGGGAAGATGCATAAGCTACAAGACCATAACGGGATACTGTTCCATAGGTTGGTTTAATTCCGGTTACACCACAGTAGGAACTTGGCTGACGGATAGATCCGCCTGTATCTGAACCAAGTGCCAGATAAGTTTCTCCTGCTGCTACTGCTGCACAGGAACCACCTGAAGAACCGCCTGGTACATGTTCCAGATTCCATGGGTTTCTGGTGATGCCGTAAGCGGAGGTCTCTGTTGTACTTCCCATGGCAAATTCATCCATGTTTGTTTTTCCGATAATGACCAGTCCGGCTTTTTCCAGACGATCAATGACTTCTGCATTATACTGAGGCACAAAATTCTCAAGAATCTTTGATGCACAGGTAGTTTTCTTTCCATTAATACAGATATTATCTTTGATCGCGATCGGTACGCCTGCAAGAGGACTGGTATAAGTACCGTCCTCGATGCCTTTTTGTACTTCTTCTGCACGTTTGTATGCTTCTTCTTTATATGTGTCAAGATAAGCGTGTACTTCTGAATCCTGTTTCTCAATCTGTTCAAAAACAGTTTTTACTCCATCCAGGACGCTGACCTGACGCTGTTTTATTTTTTCCCCAAGCTGCAGGGCTGTTAATTTTTCCAACTCCATTGTCCTGTCTCCTATCCTATGGTTTTCGGAACCTGATACTGTCCTTCTTTTGCCTTCGGTGCATTTGCCAGCATTGCTTCTTTGTTGTCTCCGTTTGTGACAACATCCTCACGAAATACGTTTTCATCCTGGAAAATATGGGACATAGGCTCTACTTCCGATGTATCCAGTTCATCCAGTTTCTCTACATAATCAAGCATTTTCTGCATTTCAGCTTTTGCTTTTTCCTTTTCTTCTTCCGAGAGGGAAAGCTTGGCCAGGATGCAGACATTTTCCATTGTTTCATCATCTATGATCTTTGCCATGATTTTCTCCTTATATATACTGCCTGTAACATTCTATATTGCTTTTATTTCTTTCTGCCCGGAATCAACCTGCCGTTTCCGGTCAATATATAGGCAGCTTTCCAAGTTTCTGACTTATTTACGGTTCCAGACGGTTCATATCTCGCGGGAAGAGACAGGTTTCACGAACATTCTCTTCACCGATAAGCTGCATGGTCAGACGTTCCAGACCGATTCCCAGTCCACCGTGAGGCGGCATACCATGTTTGAAGGTATCCAGATACTGTTCCATGCCTTCCTGCGTCATACCTCTGTCTTCAATTTTCTGTACCAGCATGTTGTAATCATGGATACGCTGTCCGCCTGTTGTGATCTCAAGGCCTTTGAATAACAGGTCAAAGCTTAAGGTAAATCTTGCATCTTCCGGATCATCCATTGCATAGAATGGACGTTTCTTTGACGGATAATGTGTGACAAATACGAAATCTGAGCCATATTCTTCTTTGAAATACTGTCCGATCAGTGCTTCTTCTTCCGGCTCCAGATCGAATGGATTTCTGATCTTACGGTTATATTTCTGTGATACCAGTTCCTTGGCTACATCGAAACGGACTGCCGGGATTTTGGATACATCCGGGATCTCAAGCTTCAAAATCTGTACTTCTTTTGCATATTCTGTTTTCAGAAGGTTCATGGCATACTGGAGGAATCCTGTTTCCATTGCCATAATTTCTTCGAAGCTGTCAATATATCCCATCTCGAAGTCCAGACTGGTGTATTCATTTAAGTGACGTTTGGTATTATGTTTCTCAGCCCGGAATACGGGGCCTGTCTCAAATACTCTGTCAAATACGCCAACCATCATCTGTTTGTAGAACTGTGGGCTCTGCGCAAGTACTGCAGGTTTGTGGAAGTAGCTGAACTTGAAAAGGTTTGCTCCACCCTCTGCTCCTCTTGCTCCGATCTTTGGAGTGTGGATTTCTGTGAATCCCTGTCCGTAGAGATAATCGCGGAATGCTTTTGTCAGTGCCTCCTGAATTTTAAATTTGGAACGCTCCTGAATATTTCTCAGGGAAATCGGTCTGTAGTTTAATTTTGCTTCCAGGGAAGTGTTCAGTTTCCATTTGTCGATTGCCATTGGAAGTGGCTCTGCCGGTGTTGATAAAATATCAATATGACGAATACGAAGCTCTCTTCCGTGGGGTGCTCTCTCCTCTTCATGCAGGATTCCTTTCACCCTGATCGTCATTGCTTCCTTCAATTCATGAATGGAAACATTTGCCATTTCATTTTCATAGACTGTCTGGAATAAGCCTTCCCTTCTTCTAAGAATGATAAATGCCACATCACCCATATTACGGATGCTGTGAACAGCGCCTTCGATTACGGCTTCCTGGTTCAGGAGATTATTACCTACGAGTTCCTCCCAGGTATTGATTTCTTTTTTCCATGTTCCATCCATAAATTCCATTTCCTCATCCTCCATTTCTTCACTTCTGAAAACCTTTGTGATATCTTCACTGGTTTCAAGTTCAAAAGGCTTTTCGTGCAAGCACAACGACTTTTTGGCTTAAAACCCTGGAATATCAAAAAGGCGTAATCAGAAAATCCGGAGACACTTATCCCCCTGGACTCTCTGATTACGCCTTTGTAATCATTCTTCCTGTTATTATCTATTTTATGTTTGTTTGTGTTCTTTCTATATATAATATAATGTTAGGGTTAAAATGTATTTTGCCTCTAACTTGATATGAACAAAAATATATTCTGTATATTACCACATATTCTGTCAAAATAATATCGTCATTTTTTACAAAATTTTCCTTATTATTTTCGGATATTTTATTTAGAACGTGTTTGAAAAATCAGATTTCATCATACATCAGCATGAGTAACATCTGTGCAGTTTCTACCATGTTGGTTCCTGAATCCATGCTGCATTTCTGGATGTGTCGATATGCTTCCTCTTCTGTCATCTGGTTTTTTTCCATCAGAAGGCGTTTGGCATTCGAGATATAATTCTGTTCTTTTTCTGATCTGGGCTTTGGTTTCTTTTTTTCTTTTTTGATCCGGCGTTCCAGATGATAGAGCATGTCATTGACCGTATCTATCAGTGCGCTTGCTTTCATCGGCATCTGTACAGTGCTGACGGAATTCGGTGCTTCATCTATAATACGCTGAGAAGCCAGAAGCAGCATTTCAAAATACTGTGGCAGGTCATCGAGAGCGTCTTTATAATAGGCATCTGTCAGCTTATACCCGCATATCAGGACACCACTGTCAAGTTCTGAGATACTGGCCAGCGCATTAGAGACAGAGCTGCAGACAGAGGCTACTGTGAGCCCATGTCTGTTAAGTATTGTGCGGATTTTCTTTGCGTCTTCAATTTTCGGTAACGCAATCACAATGCTGCTGCTCATAACTCTGCCACTCCTATTTCTGTTACAGCCTGAGTTTCCGTCCACTGCTTATTGCTTTTTGCAACCTCTGCAGGGGACTTGTTTGATTCGGTTAAATTCTGTATAAGTATTCCTCGATTTCCCAGGCTGAAATTTCTCTTGTATAGCGCAGCCATTCTTTTTTCTTGGCTGCTGCGTATTCTTTACAAAATTCTGTTCCAAGTACTTCTTTGATCCAGTCACTCTGTTCGAAGTAATCAATTGCTTCGTTCAAATTTCCCGGAAGATTTTCAATCTTCATTGTTTTCTGATCTGTTTCGGATAACTCTCTGCTGGAGGACTTAGTCGGATAAATCTTCTTATTGATTCCATCCAGTCCTGCTGCCAGACATACTGCAAATACCAGATACGGATTTGCTGCTGCATCCGGACTTCTCAGTTCGATCCTTGTCTCCATACCTCTGGATCCCGGAATTCTTACCAGTGAATTCTGGTTGTTCTTTGTCCATGTCAGTTCTGTCGGTGCTTCATAGCCCGGAACCAGACGTTTGTAGGAATTTACGATAGGATTGGTGATCAGTGCCATCTCTTTGCTGTGAGCCAGAAGACCTCCTACGAAGTAATAAGCTTCTTCGCTTAATTCCTGTGGATTTCCCGGATTGACGAATACATTTCTTCCATCTTTAAATAAGGAGAAATGAATGTGCATTCCGGAGCCGTTTACTTCTGCCCTTGGTTTCGGCATAAATGTCGCATGAAGTCCATGGCGTTTGGCAATGGTACGGACCGTCATCTTAAATGACATGATCCGGTCTGCAATCGTACGGACTTCACCGTATTTGAAATCTACTTCGTGCTGTGCAGGAGCAGTTTCATGGTGAGAAGATTCTACCTCAATCCCCATGTCTTCCAGATTTAATACAATATCACGTCTTGCGTTTTCACCCAGATCCACAGGACTGACATCCAGATATCCGGCCTTTTCATGTGTTACAGTAGTCGGAACTCCGTTATCATCTGTATGAAAAAGGAAAAATTCACATTCCGGATCTACCAGACAGGTGTATCCCTCCTTCTTTGCCTCCCGGGCGGTTTTCTTCAGGATATATCTCGGACTTCTCTCATGAGGGGTTCCGTCCGGACAATAGATATCGCATAACAGTCTGGCAACTTTGCCCTGCTGTGGTCTCCATGGGAGAATTGCAAAGGTGTCAAGATCCGGTCTTAAGTACATATCCGGTTCGGATTCTCCTGCGATTCCTGCGATAAAGGAACCATCTACGATACATCGGTTATCCAGCGCACGGGGAAGTTCCCGGGCAGTTATGGCGATGTTTTTCAGCGTTCCGAACATATCTGTGAACTGGAGACGGATAAATTCCACGTCTTCCTCCTCAGCCATCTGTAATATTTCTTCTCTGGTATAATTCCCCATTTTCATTCACTCCTTGTCAGCATAGTTTCTGCTGTTTTTTGCTTTCTTAATAATTCTTCGATATAATTTGTTTTCTGTCTGCAGAATACTCCTCTTGCGATGGATTGCGCAGAAGCATAATTCCTCTCCGCCGCAGTGCAATTCTGTCCAGAAGACTTTTTATGTTATGGAAACATTACGGAATAATTTCATATAACATAAAAAAAGGCGCACTTTCTACAGTTACTTTTCTATAGAAAGAACGCCTTTGTTCATGTAGGCAATTATAGCAATGTACCTTTTCTTTGTCAACTGCTATGATTGATTTTCTTCTACAGATTTTCCTGCACTTTTCTTGTTTTGACTCGAATCCTATTTTTCCTCTCTTAGGTCAAGCATATTCTTTCCTTACATTGACCCTATTCACGCTTTTCTCCTCTTAGGTCAAGCATATTCTTTCCTTATATTGACTTTAATTATCGTTCTTCTAATTCAAGTCACTCGCAAGCTTTTCTTATGTTGACTTTAATTAAGGTTTTCTTGTTTCAAGTCATCCATGACCTTATTTCAAGATAATCTGGATCAGCTTTTTCAAATACACTTTAACTTAAAAAAGGTGTTATCGCCTAATAATCATTCATTAAGCAACAGCACCTTTTTCAAACTTCTCTTCTTATTATTTACAAATAGGAATATCCCATCAGCGATTCATCCACCGCTTTCGCAGCTTCTCTGCCCTCGCGGATTGCCCATACTACCAGTGACTGGCCTCTGTGCATGTCTCCTGCTGTGAAGACTTTGTCTACGGAGGTCTGATACTGATCTGGCTTTGTATCTACGTTGGTTCTTCCGTTGATGGCTACCTTAAATGCGTCTGTTACATATTTCTCACTGCCAAGGAATCCGGCTGCGATAAGGACTACATCTACAGGGATGACTTCTTCGCTTCCTTCTACAGGAACCATCATCATACGTCCTGTCTTTGGATCTTTTTCACTCTTTAATTTTGTGAGTTTTGCCTGGCAGACATTTCCGTTTTTATCTTTGATAAATTCTGTAACAGTAGTCTGGTATACTCGTGGATCATGTCCGAATACTGCGATAGCTTCTTCCTGGCCATAGTCTGTTTTGAGGACTCTGGGCCACTGCGGCCATGGATTGGATGGTGTTCTTTCCACTGGCGGCTTGGGCATCATCTCTAACTGGATCACAGATTTGGCACCCAGACGGATAGATGTTCCCACACAGTCATTTCCTGTATCACCACCACCGATAACCAGAACATTTTTTCCTTTGGCAAGTTCATATGGAACTTTGGCAAAATCAGAGTCCAACAGCGCTTTTGTTACCTGTCCCAGGAAATCTACTGCGAAATAAATTCCTTTTGCATCCCGTCCCGGAACTTTAATGTCTCGTGGATTGGATGCTCCGCAGGCAAGGATAACGCGGTCGAACTGTTTCAGAAGTTCTTCTGCTTTGATGTCCTTTCCTACGTTTACATTTGTAACGAATTTAACTCCCTCTTCTTCCATAAGATGGATTCTTCTGTCAACAACAGCTTTGTCCAGCTTCATGTTAGGAATACCGTAACGGAGAAGTCCGCCTACACGGTCTTTTCTTTCAAATACAGTTACGCTGTGGCCTCGTCTGTTTAACTGCTGAGCTGCTGCCAGTCCAGACGGACCGCTTCCGATGACTGCGATGGATTTGCCCGTACGCACTTCCGGGATCTGCGGAGTTACCCATCCGTTCTCGTAGGCTGTCTCGATGATCGCACGTTCATTTTCTTTTGTGGAGACCGGTTCTCCGTTTAAGTTACAGGTGCAGGCTGCTTCACAGAGTGCAGGGCAGACACGGGAAGTAAATTCCGGGAAACTGTGTGTCTTGCTCAGTCTTAAGAATGCCTGTTTCCAGTTGCCTGTATAAACCAGATCATTTGTCTCAGGTACAAGGTTGTGCAGAGGGCAACCGGATGCCATACCGCCGATCATCATACCTGACTGGCAGAATGGGACACCGCATGCCATGCAGCGTGCGCCCTGAAGTTTCTGTTTTTCTTTATTTAATGGGGTCCTGAATTCTTTGAAGTTTGCGATGCGGACCTTTGGCGGCAGAACTTTTGCCGTCTCTCTCTCATATTCTAAAAATCCTGTTGGTTTGCCCATGATTTCCTCCTCTTCGCCACACTTGCTGCGGCAATAATGGTATGGCCCACGCCACCTTTTTATTTATTCTAAAAGATGACGGGGCAACATTGATAAGTTCACACGATATATTCAATTATTATCAATGTTTAGCGCCAATACTTTCATAGAACGCTTCCATCTGTGCCTGCTGACTGTTGAGTCCTTTTTCTTCCAGTTTCGCACTTAAAGTGATCATCTTCTTGTACTCATTCGGAATGAGTTTCTTGAAGTGTGGCAGATAGTAATCAAAGTCAGCGAGAACTTTCGCACCGAGTTTGGAGCCTGTAGCTTCTACATGGGCTTCGATCAGGTCGCGAAGTTCTTTTTTGTCATATTTGTTTTCCACTTTTTCGATGGAAATCATGGCTTTGTTCAGGTTCTTGTAAAGAACATTATCCACATCCAGTACATATGCGATACCGCCGCTCATACCTGCTGCAAAGTTCTTGCCAGTCTTACCAAGTACGACTACGCGGCCACCTGTCATATATTCACAGCCGTGCTCTCCTACGCCTTCTACAACTGCAGATGCACCGGAGTTACGAACTGCGAAACGCTCACCTGCAACACCATTGATAAATGCAGTACCGCTGGTTGCACCGTAAAGGGCAACATTGCCTACAATAATATTCTCTTCTGCTTTGTATGCAGCTTTCTCCGGAACCTTCAGGATCAGTTTACCACCGGAAAGTCCTTTTCCGAAGTAATCATTGCTGTCACCGGTCAGTTCCAGTGTAAGTCCTTTGGGGATAAATGCACCGAAGCTCTGTCCGCCGGCACCGTTGCAGTGTACAGTGATGGTGTCATCTGCAAGTCCGTTTTTATTCTTTCTGGTAATCTCTGCACCAAGGATGGTTCCGAATGTACGGTCAATGTTTGTCAGGTTTACAGAAAGCTCTGTTTTCTGACCTTTATTGATGGCATTTACGCATTTCTTAACCAGAACCTTTTCATCCATGGTCTTTTCCAGTTCGAAGTTATATACGGCTTTCGGGTCAAAAGTAACTTTCTGGTCTTTGCCTGCGAACGGATTGTTCAGGATTGCACTTAAGTCTACTTTGCCCTGATGTGGTTCCTGTACGTTGTCTGTCTGAACAAGGAGATCTGTACGGCCTACCATTTCACTGACTGTACGGAATCCGAGCTTGGACATGTATTCTCTTAATTCCTGTGCGATAAAGCGCATGAAATTCTCTACATATTCCGGTTTACCTTTGAATCTCTTACGAAGTTCAGGGTTCTGTGTTGCCACACCAACCGGGCAGGTATCCAGGTTACATACACGCATCATAACGCATCCCATGGTTACAAGCGGAGCTGTTGCAAAACCAAATTCCTCGGCACCCATTAATGCTGCGATCGCAACGTCACGACCACTCATAAGCTTACCGTCTGTCTCAATGCGGACACGGTTTCTCAGACCATTCTTGAGCAGTGTCTGATGTGTTTCTGCAAGTCCAAGTTCCCATGGAAGTCCTGCATTGTGGATAGAACTTCTCGGAGCTGCACCTGTACCTCCGTCATAACCAGAGATCAGAATAGTTTGTGCACCGGCTTTTGCAACACCTGCTGCAACTGTACCGACACCTGCTTCAGATACCAGTTTGACAGAAATATCTGCATATTTATTTGCATTCTTAAGGTCATAAATTAACTGTGCCAGGTCCTCGATAGAATAGATATCGTGATGCGGTGGCGGGGAGATCAGGCTGACACCTGGTGTAGAATGACGGGTTTTGGCAATCCATGGATATACCTTCTTTGCAGGAAGATGTCCGCCTTCACCAGGTTTTGCACCCTGTGCCATCTTGATCTGAATTTCTCTTGCAGATACAAGGTAACGGCTGGTTACACCGAAACGTCCGCTGGCAACCTGTTTGATTGCGGAGCATCTGTCATCGCTGCTTCCTGCAGAATCCAGTCTCTCGTCACTTTCACCGCCCTCACCTGTATTGGATTTTCCATGGAGGTGATTCATGGCGATTGCCAGTGTCTCATGTGCTTCCTGTGAAATGGAACCATAGGACATGGCACCTGTCTTAAATCGTTTTACGATATCATCTACGCTCTCCACTTCTTCAAGTGGAACCGGAGTCTCAGCAAACTTAAAGTCCAGAAGTCCTCTTAAGTTTCCGTGGTTTTCTTTATCTACCAGATCTGTGTACTGTTTGAACAGATCGTAGCTTCCTGTCCATGTGGACTGCTGCAGAAGATGAATAGTCTGAGGATTGTAACGATGTTCCTCTCCCTGGCTTCTCATCTTGTGTGCGCCTACGCTGTCCAGTGTTAGGTCTGTCGGAAGTCCTAACGGGTCAAATGCTTCTGAGTGAAGCTTCTCTACATTCTCTTCGATGTCTTCCAGTGTGATTCCGCCCACACGGCTGACTGTACCTGTAAAGTATTTCTCGATCACATCAGAAGAGATACCAATTGCCTCAAAAATCTGAGATCCCTGATAAGACTGGATTGTGGAAATACCCATCTTGGATGCAATCTTTATAATTCCTCCCAGCACTGCATTGTTATAATCATCAACTGCCGCATAATAGTCTTTCTGAAGCATATCGGTATCAATAAGCTGTTTGATGGATTCATGTGCAAGATACGGGTTGATCGCACATGCACCATAACCGATCAGTGTCGCAAAATGATGTACTTCTCTTGGTTCTCCCGTCTCCAGAACAATTCCCACAGACGTACGTTTCTTCGTACGTACCAGATGCTGCTGCAATCCGGAAAGTACCAGAAGTGACGGCATTGCCACATGATATTCATCCACTCCTCTATCTGAAAGGATCAGGATGTTAGCCCCTTCGCGGATAGCTCTGTCAACTTCGATGAACAGATAATCAATTGCTTTTTCAAGGCTCGAATTCTTATAATAGATTGTCGGGATCTCTGCAACCTTGAATCCGTCTTCTTTCATATTTTTAATCTTCAGAAGGTCTGTCTCTGTAAGGATCGGGTTGTTGACCTTCAACATCTTACAGTTCTCTGCTTTTTCTTCCAAAAGGTTACCATCTTCGCCAATATAAACCGTTGTGGATGTAACGACCTTCTCACGGATGGCATCGATCGGAGGGTTGGTTACCTGTGCAAAACGCTGTTTGAAATATCCGAACAGATTCTGATGCATATCTGACAATACCGCAAGCGGTGCATCGATACCCATAGCAGCCGTTCCTTCCGCACCATTCTTCGCCATATTCAGGATGGATGTCTTTACTTCTTCATAAGAATATCCAAATGCTTTCTGAAGTCTTCTGCATTCTTCTGCCGTATAAGAAGGAACTTTCTGATTCGGGATCTTCAGATCTTTTAACTCGATCAGATTGTTGTCCAGCCATTCACCATATGGCTGTCTGCTTGCGTAAGTCTCTTTCAGTTCTTCGTCATCAATGACTTTTCCTTTTTTGATATCAACCAGAAGCATCTTGCCAGGATGCAATCTTTCTTTTACTACAATTTTCTCCGGTGGAATATCTAAAACACCAACCTCTGAGGAAAGGATCAGTGTATCGTCATCCGTAATATAATATCTGGATGGGCGCAGCCCGTTTCTGTCAAGTACGGCTCCCATGCAGTCACCGTCACTGAACAGAATAGACGCAGGTCCGTCCCATGGCTCCATCATGGTTGCATAATACTGATAGAAATCTTTCTTTTTCTGGGAAAGGTTTCTGTTGTTCGCCCATGGTTCCGGAATTGCGATCATTACTGCAAGCGGAAGATCCATGCCACTCATAACCATGAACTCAATTGCATTGTCAAGCATTGCTGAATCGGAACCGCTGGTATTAACTGCCGGAAGTACTTCGTGAAGTTTTCCTTTCATACACTCAGATTCCATATTCTCTTCTCTGGCACGCATCTTGTCCGTGTTGCCACGGATGGTATTGATCTCACCGTTATGTACGATGAAACGGTTCGGATGTGCTCTCTCCCAGCTTGGATTCGTGTTCGTACTGAATCTGGAATGAACCAGTGCGATCGCAGAGTCATAATCAGGATCCTGCAGATCCGGGAAGAACAGACGAAGCTGATCTACCAGGAACATTCCTTTATAAGCGATAGTACGGCTGGAAAGGGATGCCACATATGTATCATCTGCACTCTGCTCAAATACACGTCTTACAATGTAAAGCTTACGGTCAAAATCAATACCCTGTTCTACTTTCTTTGGCCTTTCAATAAATCCCTGCATAATGCACGGCATACATTCAACTGCTCTGCTTCCAAGTACATCTGCCTTTACCGGAACTTCTCTCCATCCAAGGAAATTCATTCCTTCGTTTTTGACGATGACTTCAAAAATCTTCTTTGCCTGATTCCTTTTTAATTCGTCCTGCGGGAAGAAGAACATTCCCACTCCATAATCTCTTTCAGAACCTAAAAAGATGCCGAGAGGTTTACAGACTTTAGAGAAGAATCTGTGAGAAACTTGTAATAAGATTCCAACTCCATCACCTGTCTTACCTTCGGCATCCTTGCCAGCTCTATGTTCAAGATTTTCAACGATTTTCAATGCGTTTGCCACTGTATCGTGACTTTTCTGTCCTTTGATATTAACGATCGCACCGATTCCACAGTTATCATGTTCGAATTCGGAACGATACAGTCCATGATGCTGGACTACATTTCCTTCTTTCATACACCTGTTCCTTTCTTTTGTTTTTTCCTACTATATCACAAGGTTTTACTATTGTAAAGAGGAAAATTTCCCTAAATTGTCAGATTATTAGTCTTCTTTATATTTTGCACAAAAAAATCCGACAATTTACATTGTCAGATTTTCATTTTCAGTCTTTAGCTCCGGTTTTTCTTCAATCCGCTGGATCAGAACAAACATTGTTGATGCGATCATTGCACATACAACCGTGATCACACCGATCCGCATGTTATCTTTCAACATCCAGTTATAGAGTCCGTATCTGGTAGCCAGTACAGACAACAGGTTCATCGCCATATGTGCTGCTGCCGGTGCCTTCAGCGAACCGTATTTTTCATATACATATGCCAACATCAGTCCCAGTAAAAATCCATAAAGCATCTGTACCAGATTCACATGTAATACACCAAATACAACTGATGAATAAACCATCGCATATACAAACGAACTTTCCTTTTCCATTCTTCTGAAGAACAGTCCTCTGAATACATATTCTTCACAAATCGGAACCAGTACTGCCAGACATAAGATCTGTATAGCAAGCGGCGCCGAATACATGGCATTCATCGTTGTCTTGTAGCTTGCATCTACCGCAGACAGATTCCCGATGATGATCAGGTTATTCAGTCCCAGGCTCATGGCAAGTGCCATAATAAGCGCCGCCGGATATTTCCACAAAGGTGCTTTTTTATCCGGTATGATACCTGCTTTTTTCTCTTTCTTTCTGTCACCGTGATACAAAATTGCCATCACAGGAATCGTAACAAGCGCTGACAGACCTTCCACCCATGTTGTATAATCAATATATTTATTCAACATCTTCTCATAAAAGCCCATCAGCTTATTCTGATCAGACATCAATGCTTCTAATGCCGCCTGCGTCTGATAATGCGTCTTCATATATGCCACCATCATGGCCGCCATGACTACCATGCCTACACCGATTCCAATTCCCCATTTGATCAGGAGTGGACCCCACATCTTCCAGAAACGCTTTCCCGGTGTCTCAATTGGCTTTCGCTTTTTATCCTGCTCCTGGTGATAATGGTATCCTGGCTGGTCGTGTCCGTTCTGCCATTCTTCCATAATTATCCTCACTTTCATCTGTTGCTTCGTATCATATACTGTTCTATTCTACTTCTGCGTGAGGAAACATGCAATAAAAAAACTATAAACTTTTTACAATTTAATCTTAACTACATCAACATCCAGATTCCATAAGAATTTATCCAGATCCTTAAAGGATATGAATACTGTTGCTGTATTTTCCAGTGGATGAATTCCCATACTTTTACATCTGCTTAAGTTTTTATCGATAAAGAATTCCACCGCATGTTCCGTATCGTTCATCAGGGCAAAAGGTGTAACGCTTCCCTGTTTTACACCAAGATATTTTTCCAGACGTTCTTCGGAAGCAAAGCTTAATGTTCCTGCCCCAAGCTGTCTTCCCAGTGCCTTCAGATCTACCTTTGTCTTCTCATCAGCTGTGATCAGGAAATGTCTCTTTCCCTTTGAATCTCTTAAGAATAAGTTCTTACACAATGTTCCTTTTTCCGGGAGTCCCAGCCGGTCCATATCCTCCATTGTATGCACGGGCTCGTGTTCTACCACCTCGTACTTAATTCCCATCTTGTTTAACGCATCATATACTCGCTGTTTCTGGTCTTCCATGCTGTTACTCCTTTCTAATTCGAATAGTGTACTACAATATTGGCAGTCACCATTCCCTTTCCTGTATTTTTATACACATAATCATCAAAAGCATTATACGAAGCCGCATCTCCGGCTTTCAGCACATATTCATGATCTTTAAAGATCAGTGTCAATTCTCCGGAATACACGGTAATGAATTCTCTCGTACCATTCATCTGGCGGTTCGCCTGCATCATGCCTCCCTCGTCAAATTCCAGGTCAAATATCTCAAAATCCTGTCCTTCCCGGAAGCTGAAAATCGGATAAAGACGATATCTTCCATCATCACCCGCCAAAGGATCTACTTCTTTCTTGCCAGTTCCGAAAAACGGCTGCGGTTTATCTGCGGTAAATGCCGTTACCGGTACTTTCAATCCCAGTGCCAGCTTATACACCGTCGATATCGTAGGATTCACTTCTCCTCTTTCCAGCTGACTTAACATACTTTTGCTGATTGTGGTAAGGGATGACACCTGTTCCAGACTCAGTCCTTTTCCTTTTCGGATATCTTTCAGATTCTCTGCGATCAATTCATTCAAACGATCCAATTCATGTCCCTCCCTTTTGCAAAATTCCTGTATATAGAATTTTTATCTATTATATTGCATATTTTTTTTAAAGTAAAGAGACTGCAGAACTTTATTCCTGATTTTGTCTGCAATCTCTTTTGTGTCTGTATCTGCTACTCCAATCAAAACAAGATACCCTTTTCCAATCTTTCCTGATATCTCACCATCAATCGTAACAGATGCCTCTGTTACTCTTTGTATTACAAATCTCATCTTCTCAAACCTCTGTTTTTTTATTATTTGTTGTCAGACAAATCAACGTCACAGCACTCACTGTCATCGGAATACTGATCAGGATAATCATTCCCATTACTATTGCCGGAAGGAATCTGCTCTCAAGATCTACGATCAGCGTTCCCATCAGATTATAGAACATGTGCATCAGCATGGATGCCGCCAGGGTGTTATAGCGATGCGCCACAAATCCAAGTGCAAACCCCAAAAGTGCCGCATAAATTCCCTGTACGAGATTTTGATGGAACACTCCAAACAGAACCGCCTGTACAACATTCGCCAGGATCCAATGCATTCCGGCACGTTCAAGATATTTCTGGATCAAACCACGGAAAATCATTTCTTCCACAAGAGGTGGAAGAATCAATGTACTGAAAACCCACATCAGCGAATATTCTGTCAGGCCGGAATTTTCTATCAGATTCTGATAATTATCCATCGCATCCGGAAGTGACCGTGCTACAATTGCCAGTATAATACTGGTCACGTGTATCATGCCAAAAGTAAACAGCCCGATTAAAACGCATCCGTCCAATCCGACTCTTCTGCATTTGCCTGGGATTGCACGGATTCCTCCTTCACGCAGCTGAAAAGCAAGATAATACCATAAAGCAGGAATAGGCAGAACCATAAGGTACAAAATTGCCGATACCAGATTCAAATGACTCATCAGGAACTCATAAACCACCATTGTTCCATTGTTTCCCATAACCAGAGGCCCGCCAATTGCGGACAGATAAGAAATGATGTATCCGAATTTGTTAAAGCAGATCATGATCACCAGAAAGACTGCAAGTGCCAAAAGGTAATTGTATTTTTTCTTCATCCGTATTTCTCCTTTACGGCAGAATCTTTTGTGCTTTTGTCTTGATCCTCTGAAGTGCATTGTCCACTGACTTCGGACTCTTTCCAAGTAATTCCGCAATCGTCCGATAATCCGTTCCCATCAAGTGCAGATAAAGAACATGATTTTCTAATGGACTGAGCAATTCTTTGAGCTGCTCCGCAAAAGCTTCTGTATATTCTTTTCCAAAATAAAGAACTTCCGGATCATTCTCCTTCGATGATTCTATCGTGTCAATCAAAGGAAGACTTCTCCCCTCTCCTACCTCTTCACTGTCTTCATATAACGAAACATAAGAATTCAAAGGCAGATGCTTTTTTCGATTTGATGCCTCAATTGCCGAGTACATCTGTCTGGAGACACAAAGTTCTGCAAAACTTGAAAATGATGTTTTCTGCGTTACATCAAAATCCCTCACTGCTTTGATCAGACCGATCA
>OGRM01001249.1_pt1 | contig 16767 bp, 14 predicted proteins | sample 1553491 | NCBI WGS metagenome assembly OGRM01 (sample SAMEA2580110, study PRJEB22360) | human gut metagenome | biome: human gut; feature: human-associated habitat; material: faeces | place: Denmark | collected 2008/2010
AAAGGTAGCAATTTTCCACTAAATACGGAACGTTGTGCTAAGATATTTGGTTAGTAGCGCGGGGGCAATCCACGGAGAATTGCCCCTGCGCCAATACTATCCACCCAACGGATGGAACTGCCGTTGCACCGTAGTGCAGGTGCGCAAGTCCAAATATCCTGCCACCCCCCATGAGGAGGCGATGGCACTGGGCGAGGAGGCTCTGCAGCGCGACACAAAGGGCATTTCCCATTTCAATCCAGGAAAGCAGAATAAAACCGTACCCGACTACAATCCTTATACGATTCGTCGTTGACGTGACTGCGACATCGCTAAGGGTAAAATCAAGTTGGCGAGATTCATTCCAGAAAATGAGTTGTGCGCTGCGTGCAAATATTTACGAACTTGTTTGGAACACAAATATAGCGATGGTTTCCGCAACTACAAGAAAGAGGTTACGAACTCTGTCACAGCCATAGACGGCAAGGAATGTGCAAACTTACAAACAGGGCAGTTCTATCAGACAAAGAAATCATTCAAACGAGGCATTGCACACGCCTATACGGTCGAGGAGGTTGAAATGTTTGAGACATTCAAGGATTATGCTTCACAAATGACATTCATACGCCACAGCCCACTTGGGGAGGTTAAAAATATGACCGACCCGAAAGACATTGCTAACATTCAAAAAAAGATACACCGTGGCGTTACAGGCTACAATGTATATGAGGTTACTATCGGTGATGAATTGTGGGAATTAAAAACAGAAGTGTTCAAAAACAAATCGGAAACACTATATGTAGCTATAAGAAAAGGATAAACGACTGTCCAGCGAGGTTCACATACCCCCATTAGGAATCAGAAGCCTATCCTTTGCTGCAAAGGTAATAACAAATTTTCAAAACACATCAAGTTATGGAAGAAAAAATACATGATGATAAAAAAAACAATCTCAATGCCGCAGTAGAGCACATACTGCGCTTGCCGATAGAAGTAAAATCCCAATGCACAACAACCACGGGAAGATTCTGGCAAGCCATGAAGCGATTGGTGAGGAAACCTGTCCCACAACATCCAAAGAGTCTTCTTGATATTGCCGTAAGCAATTCGAGAGTGCTCTCAACTTTAGTTTGTACTGCAAAAAGCAATACAACACACCCGCAAGGACAGTCAGTAACAGAAATAACACACTCGCTACTGTCAAGCAGCGAAGAAGAATACTCCCTTGTGACATATCGCCAAAAACAGCGATTATGCCTATTAAAGTTGCGGCTATGCCTGACTGATGGCGTATTAACGATTCATGCTGAAGCTCCACTTTCTCTTTGGCTTCAAACAGCTCTTGAACAAAGCCATTCCAGTCTTCTATATCATGTAGTACTGTCATCTTTTTTAGATGCAAAGGTATAACGTTTCATTCAAAACTTTCAACGATGAACAAATTTTTCTCGTTTCTAAAGAAAAGCAACCGCTACAAGCATCTTATCGGCGGTTTTCTGGTCGGCTTAAGTGCTTTGTCGCCATGGGCAGCCATCTATTCTGCCATCATCGCAGCCTCATGTCTCGAATTCAAAGACAAGCTCCACGGCTGCCAATGGGACTGGATAGACTGGGCCTGCACAGTGCTCGGAGGCATCATTGCGATGTCGCTTTGGCTCATTGTGTAGCGCCCAGCCATTTTTTACACCGAGAATGAGTAACTTTGCAGCCTGGTAGAGTTTCCCATAGGCCGCGTGGTCTATCGCGGGTACAATAATGCGAACGTGAATGGCGGTGTCTCGTTTGCGAATGCGAACAACGATGCCTCGAATGCGAACACGAATGTCGGCTCGCGCCTGGAAATCTAACTAATCGGCGTACAACGATGGGGACGTGTCCCCGATGCGGTGCCGAGGGAAAGGAACCACAGCAAAAGTACCTCGACGAGGTGGAAAGCTGAAACATCAAGTGTCGGGCAATGGAGTTTGGTAGGTCGGCAACGATTCGAAGAAGTCTGGCCCGGGGAAGGAAGGCCCTTATCTTCCATACAGAAAAGACCATGCACAGAGAAGGCTATATCATGCAAGAGGTAACGTCCTACGGCAATATGTCGGAGGCGTTTGTAACGATATAAGTTTTTTACGAAATCCATCCACTTTTTCAAAAAATAGTCTTATATTTGCATATTGGAATAAAAACATAGAGAAACGATGAACAGAATAGACCTTCGTAAAGCAATGTTGGACGACAATAATTTCCGTATGAAAAAGATGGTCATTTTCCTTATGTTGCTCTGCATACAGATTTCTGCTTCTGTGTGTCACGCACAGGTGAACGATTGGAAGAATTATCTTTCAAAAGCATGGGTCAGAAACATTGTTGTAGATGGCGACAAACTTTATCTGGGAACGGATGGCGGTCTGGCTATTTACGACAAAAACACTGGTCGATGCCAATTCCTTGATAGAACAAATGGATTGGCAGACAACAATATCGTTGGACTGGCTCACCACAATGGCAAGTGGTGGATAGGTGGCCATTACACAGGCATGAGCATTTATGATGAAAACTCATTCCAGAATTGGCAGTTCCCTTTTGCACTTCAAAGCTGTTTCGCCTTTGATGATGCATTAGATAAGGTGTATATTGGAGCAATACACGATATCTATATCTTGAAAGATAATTACTATACGGTTTACACTCCCGACCCCAAAGCAGACATACATTACTATCCTGCTATCAAATCTCTTGTTCTTGATAAAAACGGTACACTGTGGTTTGGTGGCTTTACGTTTGGTTTCCTTTCCTCCAATGGAAATACCACGCTTCTAAACTGTGGCGCAAGTGAAGTTAACAATATAATAATCGACGATAAAGACAACAAATGGTTGGCAACTAACAGAGGGTTAATCAAGTATGACGGCACATCTTTCACTTCGTACAACACTTCAGGCGGACAACTGTCAAGTAACAATGTTAACGGATTAGCCTTCGACACGAATCGTAATTTATGGATGGGAAATTGGAACGTACTTGTCAAATATGACGGAAAACAATTCTCCTCTTACCCGCTTCCTTCAAACTACAGCAACGACTGGATATGCGACATTGCACCCGATGGTAACGATGTATGGGTAGCAACACGATTTCATGGATTGCTCAGATTCTATGACGGCACGTTTGAACAGACAGAACTGGAGAAGAATATATTGACGCAGAACCTGATGCACGAGGTTTCCACAGTCGACGAGAAAGGCAACATGTGCTTTGCATCCAATGATTATCTTGCCCAATACACAGAGAAAGGGGAATGGAAACACCTGTTTCCTAATGCAAAGGACTATTACCCTGCTATTAACGCAGCTGCATACGATAAGCGAGGACGTTTGTGGGTTGCACCCAATAATAGCGATACCATACTGGCTGTTATAGAAAATGCCGATACAACTGTTTTCAAACGAGATAACACGCCATTTCAAACAGGGCAGTTAAAACAACTGGAATTCGATAGCAAAAACCATTTATGGGTTGGAGCATCAAATGGCTTATATAAATACGACGGCGTACAATGGTCTCAATACAACTCTTCAAATTCGCCAATGCCAGGCGACATGATAACATCCCTCGCTTTTGATAAGAGCGACAGGCTATGGGTTGGAATCGCGGACCTTGGAGTGTGCTCTTTTGATGGGCATAATTGGGTGTGTCATGATACGATAAATTCCCCTATGCCATATAATTATGTTGACTGTATCGCTGTTGATTCGCATAACAGGGTATGGATGAATAGTAGATATAGTAGGAATGGAACGCCTGTAATGGGTAAAGATTATGGTGGTGGATTGGTTTGCTACGATGGCACGAATTGGAAAATCTATAACCAATATAACTCCAACATAGGCGGCAACTGCATCGTGGATATTGCAATAGACAAGCATGATGCCCTATGGATGGCAGTATCTGATATAGGTCTTGTACGCTTCGATGGGGAAAACCAATGGGATGCTTACACAATCTACAACAGTGGGCTGGCTAATCCGTGGCCTATTCAGGTGCAGATAGATGTCAAGCGAGATATGATTTGGCTCAGCTATGAAGCATCGGGAGGCATATCTTCCGCCAAGATGAATCAAGGCACAGGTGTAGAAGGAATATTTGTAACGCCAAATGGTGCAAAAGCTATTTACACTATTGAGGGACGCAAAGTAAAAGCTATGACACCAGGGCAGATTTATATCATGCGAGACGAGAACGGGAAAACAACAAAAGTTCTTGCTCGGTAGTATCAATAGCCAAAAAGAATCATTGGGAACTAGCAGAATTGGTTCTGTTAAAGATGGATGACAATACATTTGATGCAAAAACGCAATGTAGGCACATGTCCCACCATCGTTAAACGTAAAGTTGTGATTAAGAACGTAGTGGGCTGTTCCTTTCTGCAAAACAGTCCTACGCTATATGCCAAAGAATATGTTTGACGAGTTTGTGTATCATCTTCCCGACGAGTCGTAAAGAACAACAATACCAAAACAAAGAAGATTATGCATAAAAAAGAATATACATCGTTACCAACCGACTATCCTGTGTGTGAGCATAGCTGCTGCCCCATGGCGACTACCTGCTTGCACCAGATAGCCTACTCCATCCTCATGGAGCAGCAAGAAGAGTATCTGCGTCTGATCAATCCCACCAGATGCGGAAAAGACAAGACCTGCACTTACTATCGGGATAAAAAGCCGGTACCATTCGCCAAAGGATTCACCAACTTTCAAAAGCGAATGTACCCTCAACAATATAATAAGTTTATGACCACCCTCATCCTCCACTTCGGACGCAACCAATATTTCAAGCGTAGGCGTGGCGACATTCTGCTTCCTCCCGAGGAGCAGGAAGTGGTAAGACTGATGCTTGAAAAGGTGGGAGCAGACTCCAAAATGGACTTCGACAAATACGAGGAACATATCAACTGGAATGCCTGAACAGTTCAACTTAAGTGGCACCGAAGTTTAAGCATGCTGACACTTCAGTACCACTTAAGTGAAACTCCAGTACCAACCGAACAACACAAAAAGCGGTACTGAAAACAAAGATATCAGAATAGAGGAACCGCGCTGCAGGTAGGCTGCACAAGCCAATCATAACTTTGCACTCAAGTTTGTGCCGAACGGTGCATCACAAAAAGAAAACATAAAGGGGAAAGAATATGGGACTACTCGATTTTATATACACGGGTGTGATAGCGCACTTTCTGAAAAAGAGACTGGGCGGATCGGGCCATCATTCCGCACACGACCATCACGACCACGCGCACGAGCATCATGGGGATCATGAGGACTACGACCATGAGGACAGTTGGCGTGAGGACGAAGCCTTGGACCACGACGACCACGACCTCGACAATGTCATCTACAACAAATACATCCACGAAGACTACGACCATGACGACCACGACGACTTTGACCAGGGCGGCTACGACCACGACAGCTACGACCACGACGACTACGGAGAGCACGATCTGGACGGCTGGTATGGCGACGAATACTAAACGCCGAGGCTGAAAAAAAAGAGGCTGGTGGGGGAAAGGCGACCATGACCTTCCCCCACCAGCCTGATGGGCCGCGGGGTGTGGCGGCGGAAGGAATCCTACTTTACTTCAGCACCTCGACGGAGCGCTTGACGAAGTCGTTGAGCGCGGCGCCCTTGAGCATGCCGTTCTGGAGAAGGGCGAGATCGACCAACTGATGGATCAGGGTGTTGTCCTTGGCATAGTCGGCGACGATCTGGCGCTTCTTGCCGCGCTGGTCCTCCAGGGCCTTCTCCGTCTGGGAAAGGTCGTCCTTGTCGGCCTGGGAGATCTCCTCGGGCTTCTTGTCCTTCTGGGCCTGGCGCAAGGCGGCGAGGCGGGCCTCCTGGCCCTTGATCTCGCTGAGGACGGGCTTCATGGTCTCGGCCGTGGCAGCGGTCTCGTCGGCGAGGATCTGCTTGATGAGCGGGTGGTCGGCGTTGAGCACGAGCATGTAGCTATCCGGCATCTGGCCGTAGAAGCCCATGCCCTGCTGGAAGCGGCTCATGTCCTTCATGCGGCGCATCCACTCGTTCTGCGTGATCACGGTCGGCTGGGCCGTCTCGCCAAGGGCCTGGACCTCGACGCCAAACTCGGTCTTGTCGAGACGGGGCATCTGGGAGCGGAAGGCCTCTGACAAATTGTCACGCTCGTCCTGGGAGAGTGTCAGTTCGTGGACTTCGTCCTTGGCGATGAGGCGATCGACGGTGTCGGAATCGACACGCACGAAGTGGCTCTTCTCCAGCTTCTGCTCGAGCAGGGAGACGGTCGGCACGTCGAGTTCGCCGTCGCAGAGCAGGACGCTGTAGCCCTTGGCCTTGGCGGCCTCGATGTAGGTGTATTGCTCCTCCTTGTTGACGGCGTAGAGATAGATGAGGTTGCCGTCCTTGTCGGTCTGGTTGTCCTTGATGAGCGTGCGATACTCGTCGAAGGTGAAGTATTTGCCCTCGGTGTCCTTCATCAGTGCAAAGTCCTTGGCGCGGTCGTAGAAGGCGTCGCGCTCGGAGAGCATGCCGTAGTTGATGAAGAGCTTGAGGTCGTCCCACTTCTCCTCATACTCCTTGCGGTTCTCCTTGAAGATGCTGCTCAGGCGGTCGGCGACCTTCTTGGTGATATAGGTCGAGATCTTCTTGACGTTGGCGTCGCTCTGGAGGTAGCTGCGGCTGACGTTGAGCGGGATGTCGGGAGAGTCGATGACGCCGTGGAGCAGCGTCAGAAACTCGGGGACGATGCCCTCGACGTGGTCGGTGACGAAGACCTGGTTGCAGTAGAGCTGAATCTTGTTGCGCTGGAGCTCGATGTTGGACTTGATGCGCGGGAAGTAGAGGATGCCGGTGAGCGTGAAGGGGTAATCGACGTTGAGGTGGATCCAGAACAGGGGATCGTCGTTCATGGGGAAGAGGGTGTGGTAGAACTTCTTGTAGTCCTCGTCCTTGAGCGACGACGGCGACTTCGGCCAGAGGGGCTCGACGCTGTTGATGACGTTGTCCTCGTCGGTATCGACCTGCTTGCCGTCCTTCCACTCCGTCTTCTTGCCGAAGACCACGGGCACGGCCATAAACTTGCAGTACTTCGTGAGCAGCTGCTCGATGGTGGACTTCTGGAGATAATCCTTGCTGTCGTCGTCGATGTGGAGGATGATGTCGGAACCGCGGTCGGCCTTCTCCACCTCGTCGATGGTATATTCGGGGCTGCCGTCGCAGGTCCAGCGCACGGCGTGGCTGCCCTCGCGCCAGCTCTTGGTGACGATCTCGACCTTCTTGCTCACCATGAAGGCGGAGTAGAAGCCGAGACCGAAATGGCCGATGATGGCCTCGGCCTTGTCCTTGTACTTGTCGAGGAAGTCGGTGACGCCGGAGAAGGCGATCTGGTTGATATACTTGTCGATCTCCTCGGCCGTCATGCCGATGCCGCGGTCGGAGATGGTGAGCGTGCCAGCCTGCTCGTCGAGGGTGACGCGGACGGAGAGGTCGCCCAGGTCGCCGGAGAAGTCGCCTGCCGAGGCGAGGGTCTTCATCTTCTGCGTGGCGTCCACGGCGTTGCTGACCATTTCGCGAAGGAATATCTCGTGGTCGGAATACAGAAACTGCTTGATGACGGGGAAGATGTTCTCCGTCGTTACTCCAATATTACCTTTCTTTTCCATTATTGTGATATGAGTTTTTAAGATTCGTTTTAACTGTGTCATTGCAAATAGCGTGCCAAAACGAAAAAAGGCCTGGAGGGCTCGCGAAGCGTGATGGGGCACGCCGCGGGGTCCTGCCAGGCCTGGGAAAAGAGACGGAAAAAATAGAGTTGTGCGCGGGCGTTACCGGATGAAGAGGAGCTCGCGATACTTCGGCTGCGTCCAGAGCTCGTCGCTGACGCAGAGCTCCAGTTTGTCGATGTGGTAGCGGATGGCCTCCATCTTCGGCACCACCGTGTCGTGGTAGGCGACGGCCTTCTCGCGCTCGTCGGCGATGCGGTTGGCCACCTTGCGGGCGTTGACCAGCTCCTCCACGCCCTGCTCGATGGCCTGGGTGCGCTCGGCGATGTCCTCGATGATCTTCATGTTGCGCGAACTGAGCTTCTCGGCCTTCTCGGCAGGGAAGACGGCGCGCATGCTCTGCACGTTCTTGAGCAGCATGCTCTGGTAGTGGGTGGCCACGGGGATGATGTGGTTCATGGTAAGGTCGCCCATGACGCGGGCCTCGATCTGAATCTTCTTCGTGTAGGTCTCCCACTTCACCTCGTTGCGGGCCTCCAGCTCCTTGCGCGTCATGACGCCGAGGCTGGTGAACATGCGGACGGAGGACTCGCTGAGGTAGTTGTCGAAGATGACGGGGCAGCTCGTCTCGCAGTCGAGGCCACGGCGGCGGGCCTCCTCGACCCACTCCTCGCTATAGCCGTTGCCGTCGAAGCGGATGGGCTTGCAGGCCGTGATGTCCTCGCGCAGGACGGTGACGATGGCCTTCATGCGGTCCTCGCCCTGGGCGATGAGGGCATCGACGCGTGCCTTGAAGTCGGTCAGGGCCTCGGCCACGGCACTGTTGAGGGCGATCATCGCCGAAGCGCAGTTGGCCTCGGATCCCACGGCGCGAAACTCGAAGCGGTTGCCGGTGAAGGCGAAGGGAGAGGTGCGGTTGCGGTCGGTGTTGTCGATCATCAGTTCGGGAATCTCGGGGATGTCCATCTTCAGGCCCTGCTTGCCGGCCATGATGAAGTCGTCCTCGCTGTCGCTCTGCTCGATGTGGTCGAGGAGCTCGGAGAGCTGCTTGCCAAGGAAGGAGGAGATGATGGCGGGAGGGGCCTCGTTGGCGCCGAGGCGGTGGGCGTTGGTGGCGCTCATGATGGAGGCCTTGAGCAGGCCGTTGTGGCGATAGACGCCCATCAGGGTCTCGACGATGAAGGTGACGAAGCGGAGCGTGGACTCGGGAGTCTTGCCAGGGGCGTGGAGCAGCACGCCGGTGTCGGTGGAGAGGCTCCAGTTGCAGTGTTTGCCGCTGCCGTTGATGCCGGCGAAGGGCTTCTCGTGGAGCAGGACGATGAAACCATGCTTGCGCGCCACCTTCTTCATCAGCGACATCAGGAGCATGTTGTGATCGACGGCGAGGTTGCAGTCCTCGAAGATGGGGGCAAACTCAAACTGGTTGGGGGCCACCTCGTTGTGGCGGGTCTTGCAGGGGATGGCGAGTTCGAGGGCCTGCACCTCCAGATCCTTCATGAAGCTCTGCACGCGGTCGGGGATGGTGCCGAAATAGTGGTCGTCCATCTGCTGGTTCTTGGCCGACTCGTGGCCCATGAGGGTGCGGCCCGTCAGCATCAGGTCGGGGCGGGCGCTATAGAGGTCGGCATCGACGAGGAAGTACTCCTGCTCCCAACCGAGATTGGTCTTCACCTTGCTCACCTTCGGGTCGAAATAGTGGCAGACGTCGGTGGCGGCCACGCTGAGGGCGTGGAGCGTGCGGAGCAAGGGGGCCTTGTAGTCGAGGGCCTCGCCCGTATAGGAGATGAAGATGGTGGGGATGCAGAGGGTGTCGTCGATGATGAAGACGGGGGAGGTGGGGTCCCAGGCGGAGTAGCCACGGGCCTCGAAGGTGTTGCGGATGCCGCCGCTGGGGAAAGAACTGGCGTCGGGCTCCTGCTGGACGAGCAACTTGCCCGAGAAGTCTTCGATCATGCCGCCCTTGCCGTCGTGCTCCACAAAGGCGTCGTGCTTCTCGGCGGTGCCGCCGGTCAGGGGCTGGAACCAGTGGGTGTAGTGGGTGACGCCCATCTCCATGGCCCACTGCTTCATGCCGGAGGCCACGGCATTGGCTATGGAGCGGTCGAGGGGCGTGCCGTTGTCGATGACGTCGGTGAGCTGGGTGTAGATGGCGGCGGGCAGGTATTTGTACATCTTAGCGCGGGTGAACACATACTTGCCAAAATACTCGGACGGACGCTCCTTGGGAACTTCCACCTCTAAGGGGCGCTTCTTGAACGCCTCCTCTACGACCTGAAATCTTAAATTCGACATATCCTGAACCTTAAAGTATAATATATAATGTTATCCTAAATCATTATCGGCTACCTCACGGTAGGAACCAAAAGCAAAACGCCCGAGCCTCATCCATGTGCCCAGGTGTCTCTCATGTCTGCCATTGCAGTAGTCGATCGTGTGTGGTCTATCCTAAACTGGGGGCAAAAATACAAATAAAATTTGAAAAGGCCCGCAACATACCGATTTTTTTTACGATTTATTCAACCAATCGGCCTTTCTATCGCCAGGAGCGCCCCACGAGAGGAGGGGCGCAGGCGTCAGAACGGCATACCGACGGCGAAATGGAAGGCGAAGTCGCGGCCCCAGCGGGGATGGAAGATGGGGTAATGGTCCTTGTGGTCGTCGTAGGCAGGATTGATCGCCTTCATGGCACCGTCGAGGCGGAGGATGAAATACCCGAAGTTGAGGCGCAGGCCGAGGCCGTAGGAGACGGCGATCTGCTTGAAGAAGGTGTCGAGCTGAAACTGGCCGCCGGGCTGCTCGGGATAGGATCGGAGCGTCCAGATGTTGCCCGCATCGACAAAGGCGGCGCCGTCGAACTTCCAGAACAGGTGGGTGCGATACTCGAGGTTGAGGTCGAGGCGCATGTCGCCGGTCTGATTGATGAAGTCGATGCGGCCGTCGCGGCCACGATACTTGCCGGGACCGAGCTCGCGGACGCTCCAGCCGCGCACGGAGTTGGCACCACCGGAGAAGTAGCGCTTCTCGAAGGGCAGCACGGTGCTGTTGCCATAGGGCCACGCCACACCCAGGAGGCCGTGGAGGGCGAGCGTGTTGTGGGAGCTGAAACGCAGCAGGCGCGTGTATTCGAAGTCGAACTTGGCATACTGGGCGTAGGCGATATTGAAGAGCTGGCGCTGGCCGTGGCTGTTCTGCTTGAAGCGGAAGATCTGGGAGAAGCCGCTCAGCAGGTTGCCCGCCGTCTCGACGCTCGCACGGATGACGCGGTCGCCGGCGTTGTAGGTGAGGCCGAAGCCCGCCTTCATGATGAAGAGGTCCTCGTAGTTGTAGCGCAGGATGGCGTTGCGGTTGGAGACGCTGTCGAGGTAGTCGTGCTTGAAGGTGGCGCTGATCCAGGGCATATAGACGTAGCTGAGGTCGAGGACGTCGAGCTTGTACTGCACCCTGCCGTCGCGCGTCGGCCACCGATACTTGAGGCCGGCGGAGAAGACGCGGCGATGGAACTCGGGGCGGTTCTGGAGATTCCAGGCCACGGAGAGCTCGGTCGAGGCCGTGCTGCCGCGACGGCCCTTGCGCGAGAGGAAGGGAGTCATCAGGCGGGGCATCTGAAAGCGGGCCTCGACGCCATACTCCTCGTAGTCGCCGCGCTCGTAGCCCTCCAGTCCCTTGATGGCCTCGAAGGCGCCACGGAGCTCGATACAGAGGAGTTCGCTGCCGCGGAAGAGGTTGCGGTTCTGATAGGTCAGCGTGGCGGCTGCTCCGAAGTCGCCAGCCGTATTGGTGCCCTCGGGCTGGAAGGCGATGGTGTTGGACTTGCGCATGGAGAGGCGGATGTCGGTGTCGAGGTTGTGGAGGGTGTCCTCGCGAAAGGTGATGTTGGTGTAGCGGACGGCGCCGAGCCGCGCGAAGTTGTTGTAGGTGCGCTGCAGGTCGGAGGCGCTAAACCACTCGCCGGCCTTGACCACCGTGTTTTCGGCCAGCACGCTGCGGCGCAGGGGCAGGTCGTAGCCGTCGCTGGATCGATAGTGGATGGATCGCACGCGATAGCGGGGATGGGGCTTGGGGGGCGCGCTGCTGTTCTCACGGTAGGGCAGGATGCGGCAGACGAGGTTGACGCCCTGCGTGCCCTGGAGGGAGTCGGCGGTATAGGTGACGAAGTCTTTGTGGAAACGGTAGAAGCCGGAGTCGTTGAGGACGGTGGCGATGCGCTTGCGGAGGTTGTCGAGGGAGGAGACGGTGAAGACCTCGCCCACCTGCTGATCGCCCGTGCCAAAGACGGGGGCAAGGACCTGGGCCACGGCGGAGTCGGGGATGTCGTAGCGGAAGGAACTGATACGGTAGGGATCGCCGGGATGGAGGGTGTAGATGGCCTTGAGCTTGCGGCCACGGACCTGGGTCTCGAAATCGACGTAACTGTTCATATAGCCCATGTTCTGCATGGCCAGACGCAGGTCGGCGCAGGACCGGGCGGCCTCCAGGGAGTCATAGACGACAGGCTCCTCGCCGATATGGCGCAGCGTGCGGTTGAGCCACTTCGTGGAGTCGCGGCCCGCCAGGGAGTAGGTGCCCAGGGGAATCTTGAAGAGAGAGAACCAATGGGAGTTGCCCTTTTGGCGGACGTACTGGCCAAACTGGGCGGCGTCGAGGTCCTTGCTGTCGGTGCGCACCTGGACGGCGTCGAGAAGGTAGCGGTCTTCGGGCACGAACTTGGACGTGGAGCAACCCGTCAGGGCCGTGGCTACCAGCGTGATCAGCAACAATAACAGGGGCGTATGTCGGTTCTTCCAATTCATAAAATTCATTATTTTGCGCAAAGTTAGCAAAAAAAACAGAGCCATCGGGAATCATTGGCGCATTTTTTACTATATTTGCACTGTGATAACCAATAACCAAGTAAAAATCATCCGATCGCTATCGACGCGCAAGGGGCGCAAGACGACGGGCTGGTTCATGGCCGAAGGGCCGAAAGTGGTGGGCGACCTCCTGGCTGCCGGCTTCCGGCCGGTGGCCATCTACGACGAGATGGAGGACGTCAGGCGCATCTCGCAACTGCAGCATCCGCAGGGGGTGGTGGGCGTCTTCGAGATACCCGCAGGACCTCGGGATGGGGCCGGGATCGACTCCAGCGAACTGACCCTCGTGCTCGACGGCGTGCAGGACCCTGGCAACCTGGGCACCATCATCCGCGTGGCCGACTGGTTTGGCGTGGGCGCCATCTGGTGCTCGCCCGACACGGCCGACTGCTGGAATCCGAAGGTCGTCCAGGCTACGATGGGAAGCATCGCGCGCGTGGCCATCCACTATGCGCCGCTCGTGCCGCTGATCGACGCGCTCGACAAGGACTGCCCCGTCTATACGACGCAGCTCGACGGCGAGAACATCTACGAGACGACGCTCAAGCCCCACGGCGTGATCGTGATGGGCAACGAGGGCAACGGGGTGACGGAGGAAGTGAGGCGACGGGCCACACGACCGCTGCTCATCCCCAATTTCCCCCAAGGCAGGACGACGGCCGAGTCGCTCAATGTGGCGATCGCCACGGCCCTGGTCTTAGGAGAGTTTCGGCGCAGGATGTTCTAAGACAGGAATGTGTTAGGACGGAATGTTCCAAGACAAGATTGTTCCAGGACAGGATTGTTTAAGGCAGGATGATTTTCTAAGAAAAGCAATGGATAGAGAAGCACTGACAAGAGATCGCAGCGTGGCTCGCTGCATCGCCGAGGGCTACCGGCTCTTCACCGGCCAACAGCTGACGACGCTCCGCCGGACATGGAAACCGCTGGTAGCCTCATCGCTGGGATGGGCGCTGAGCGTCACGACGGCGCTCTGCGGACAATGGATCGGGACGGCGCTGGCCCTGCTACTGGCGCTGGCCGCACTGGTTGTTTTCAAGCGGACCATCCTGCAGTTGGTCGCGCCCATGCCGAAGTGTGGCAGGGCGGCCAAGCGCGTGCTTCGCCATCTGGGAAGCTACCTCACCTACGCCCTCCTATCGGGCATCATCGGCCTGGTGGTCTTCACGCTGCTGATGATCCCGGCCATCATCCTGCTCATAGAAGGCTACTTCGACTACACGCTGGCAGCGGAGGGCGACCCCAGGGCGCTGGGCATGGGCTACTGGGTGCTGACCACGGCAACGCTGACCTTCTGTCTCGCGCTGGTCTTCTACGCAATGATATGGAAGACGTTTGGCGAGGCCTATCTCTATGGGGCGATGGTGGCGCAGGACGAGGTAAGGAAAAGGCTGCAGGCGCGGACCACAACTTGGACGACGGCAGCAGACTGACGGACGCCTATCCCCCACCCCTCCTCATATCATAACATCAATTCAAAAGAATGAAGAAACTATTTTTGTTGCTTCTTGCAGCACTTTCACTCCACGCCTACGGAGACAATGTTTACGGAATGGAAAACAACGACACGACGACCATACAGATAATAGAGACTTCCGACGTGCACGGTTGTTTCTTTCCCTACGACTTTATCAACCGCCGCGACCTGCCGGGTTCGCTGGCCCGCGTAAAAACCTACGTTGACCGGATGAGGGCGCAGTATGGGGCGGAGAACGTCTTTCTGCTCGACAATGGCGACATCCTGCAGGGACAGCCCATCTGCTACTATTACAACTATGTGGCGACGGGACAGACCAACATCGCAGCACAATGTACGAACTTCCTACAGTATGACGCACAGACGCTGGGCAACCACGACGTGGAGACGGGCCACGGGGTCTATGACAAATGGATCAGGGAGAGCCACGCGCCGGTCCTGGGAGCCAACGTCATCGACACGCGGACGGGAAAACCTTACACCCTGCCCTATCGCGTGCTGTGCAAGGACGGCAAGGTGAAGGTGGCGATCATCGGCATGATCACGCCAGCCATCCCCAGTTGGCTGAAGGAAAATCTGTGGAGCGGTCTGCGCTTCGACGACATGGTGGCCACGGCACGGAGAACCATCCAGGAGGTGAAGGATCGGGAGCATCCGGACGTGATCGTCGGCCTCTTCCACTCGGGATGGGACGGAGGCATCGTGACGGAGGACTATACGGAGGACGCCTCGCGGAGGGTCGCCGAGGAGGTGGCGGGATTTGACGTCGTACTCTTCGGACACGACCACAGGCCGCACCAGTCGGTGGTGGAGAACGGCGAGGGCCAGGAGGTGGTCTGCCTGGACCCGGCCAACAACGCGCGCAAAGTGGCCTTGGCCACGATCCAACTCGTGGAGAGGGACGGACAATGGCGTGTGGCCAAGAAGGAGGGAAGCATCGTGGATGTGGCCAACCTGGAGCCCGATGCGGAATATATGGACCATTTCGCAGCGGCCATCGACAGCGTGAAGGCCTGGACGGAGCAGCCGCTGGGCACGTTCAAGCACGAGATCTCCACGCGCGACAGCTATTTTGGGTCGTCGGCCTTCAACGACCTCATTCTCAACCTCGAACTACAGATCACCAAGGCGGACATCGCCTTCAACGCGCCCCTGTCGCTCAGCGCCTCGATCAAGGCGGGAGAGGTGAAGGTGGCGGATATGTTCAACCTCTATAAGTATGAGAACCAGCTCTACGTGATGCGGATGACGGGCGACGAGATACGCCGCCATCTGGAGATGAGCTACGACCAATGGGTGAACACGATGGAGAAGCCCGAGGACCATCTGCTGCTCTTCGACGACACGAGCGACGACGCGCAGCGACTGGGATTCAAAAACTTCCTCTTCAACTTCGACTCGGCGGCTGGCATCGACTACGAGGTGGACGTGACGAAGCCCAACGGACAAAAGGTGCGTATCCTCCAGATGAGCGACGGAAGACCGTTTGACCCGAACGCCTGGTATCGCGTGGCAATCAACAGCTACCGAGGCAACGGAGGCGGAGAACTGCTCACGAAGGGGGCGGGCATTCCACACGACTCGCTGCAGAGCCGCATCCTCTGGGAGAGCGAACGCGACCAGCGCCACTACCTCATGGAGGAAATCAAGCGGATGGGGACACTCGACCCGCAACCGAACAACAACTGGCGCTTCGTGCCGGAGGAATGGGTGAAGCCGGCAGCAGCAAGGGACTACGAGCTGCTCTTCGGAAAGAAGAAATAAGAGAAGTCTTCGGAAAGAAGAACGAGATCACACACATCATGAAATATTGGTTCATATTCGTCAAGGATGCCGTCATGCTGGAGAAGAACGCGGACGGCAGTCGTACCATCCCCCTGGCTGAGAATCCTCCCATCGAACTGAAGCCCTGGACGCACGTGATGGAGATAGCACCGATGGAGGACGGGACGGAGGTGAGGGCGGCCAGCATCGACTATCCCATCGCCGAGGACGATCGCTACGAGACGTGCCCACTGCGCAAGTCGTTCTATCATCTGCCGACAGAACTCTATCTGAAGGCGGGAAAATGTCGCGAACTGCTCTACTGGGACCAGAACACGCAATACTGTGGGGTGTGTGGTGCGCCCACAAGGATGGATACCATCATTTCGAAGAAGTGTACGCATTGTGGCAAGGAGTTCTGGCCGCAACTGGCCACGGCCGTCATCGTGCTCGTACACCGGGGCGAGGAGGTGCTGCTCGTCCATGCGAAAAACTTCGTCAACAACCGCATCTATGGACTGGTAGCGGGATTTGTCGAGACGGGAGAGACGCTCGAAGAGGCCGTGAGGCGCGAGGTGATGGAGGAGACGCAACTCGACATCGCCAACCTCCGCTATTTCGGGTCGCAGCCCTGGCCCTTCCCCTGCGGACTGATGGTGGGATTCCACGCCGACTATGCGGGAGGCGAGATCCATCTGCAACGGTCTGAACTGGAGCGCGGAAGCTGGTTTGGCAGAGACAACCTGCCGCCGCTGCCCGAGAAGCTGAGCATCGCGCGAAAGCTCGTCGATGACTGGCTGGGGGAGGAATAGGCACGAGAGACGCCACATGGGTTGGAGCACAACACACATGTGGGTGGAAGGCGGAACCCACACGAAAGGAGCAAACTATTATACCTTAATTCCGCAACACTATTATCAATTAAACTTTTTAAGTACCTGAGCAACAA
>OGRM01001252.1_pt1 | contig 16717 bp, 17 predicted proteins | sample 1553491 | NCBI WGS metagenome assembly OGRM01 (sample SAMEA2580110, study PRJEB22360) | human gut metagenome | biome: human gut; feature: human-associated habitat; material: faeces | place: Denmark | collected 2008/2010
CTTTCTATCGTCAATTTCGCATTATTGCAATAACAGATTGCTTCTTCCATGAATGGTAATATTATCATCAAACTTTTGGAAGAACTATAAATGTCCGAGGTGCCTTTGATTTCGACAGAAAAACAGGCTGAATTGTTACAAAGCTCGGACATTTCAAAAGAATTTTTTGAAAAATACTAAAGAAGCGGAGCAGCTAAAATCTGCTCCGCTTCGATATGATTGATCTAAGGATGTTTTGCTATTTGATTAAACTCACTCTGTCAACCGCAATCGCTCCACAACTGGAAGGTTAACGTCAGTTTTGTAGACCCATATAGGCACAATAAGGCAGATTAGCAACACCAGTCCAGACACCAGCACCAGTGGGATAAATGGATAGGAGAAAACAGCATAATAGGCCACTTTACTAAAAATCATATATAGCAAGATGAAGATTGCTGTTCCAATGGTGACTGCAAGGGAAAGGGAAACGCCCCAATAATAGAAACCTTCCATAAATAGCATTCGTTTGATTTGTCGCTTTGTCATTCCAATGCTTTCAAGAACAGCTAATTCATAGCGCCGAGTATTTACATTGACAACCATTGTATTGACAAAGTTCATGACACCAACAAGCAGCAGGATCACGGACAACCCTGTTCCTAAAACCTTTGCTGTAATGAGATATTCCTGCATTTCTTCTCGCCGTTCATATCGGGATATAATATCAATGTTAGCTTGTGATGCGGTGATTTGCTTTAATTCTTGCAGTATACTTTCGTCATGTTGACCATCCGTATCAAAGGCCACGCGGAACACTCTATATTGCGGAAAGAGTTCTTTCAAAGCTGTTTGACTAATATACAAATCAGGAGCCGTCCCTCTCTCATTGCCTCCTCCTGCTCGAAACCCTTCATTCAAATAACCGTTCGCTACAATAAAGGAATGCTGTCCGTTCTGCGTCTGGATTGTTATTTCCTGCCCTGGCTGAATAAGGCCTTCTACTGTTTTGGACAGCAGCACAACCTTTCCTTGTTCAAAGGCAGACGTGTCAATAGGCAAGTTTAAGGTTTTATTGATTTCTTCCAAATATGCACTGTCAATTCCAAAAACCCCGCTAAAAAAGTTTTGCTGATAATTTTCTAATTTTGCCGGATCAGAAAAATCAATGCCGTTTACTCCGTCTAATGACGCAAGAAACTCGTGAAATACAGCATCGTCATATACAACATCTGCTGCTACTTGAGGATAAGGTGCATAGGTCAACCTCAAATTCTCAATGCCGTCAAGCTGACCAATCTCTGAAACCATTTCGCTGGAAATTAAATCTTCTCTTTCGTGGATACTATATGTGAGTGCAAAATCGCTTACTCCCCATTGGCTCACATAATTCTCCGGGCTTAAACCATGTAATAGCCCTGTGACGACAAGGAACAAGGAAAGGCCGAAAAAAAGCGATGCAAAAACAAGGGTTGTACTCTTAGCATTACGAAAGACATTGTTCCATGCCATTCTGGACAACTTCATTTTGCTACAATTTCTGGCGCTGCTCTTTGTGCTGGCTGCTGTATATTGGAGTGCTGCTATTGGTGAAACATTTCCGGCAATTTTGGCGGGCTTCATGCTTGCAATCATAACGGTAATGAACGTAAATATGGCCGCTCCTATGAAAATAAACGGCGAAAAAGATACTTTTGTTCCCACATCAGAATTTGTTGAATACATCATATTCAGGAAGTAAGGAACAATGCCAAAGGAAACAACCGCACCAAGTAACAGACCAATCGGAATACCAATACAAGAGATTCTGATTGCCTGCTTATAGATAATTCTCTTTATCTGCCTTTGGGTCGTTCCAATCGTTTTAAGACGGCCATAGAATTGCACATCTTTTACGACAGAGACATAAAGAATATTATAAATCAGCAGATAGCCGCTAAAGGATATAAAAACTGCTAAAATTATTACAGCTAAAATAATAGTTCCACCATTTGCCTGTTCTAATGGTACAATTTCAAATGTTTGCCCTTCTGTAAAGTCAATCTCACGCCGCAATCTTTCACAGTTTTTGTCAGCATTATCATTGCCTTGAAAACGGATCATTGCCGTAACACTATTATCCAGTGATACATTTAAGCTATCCTTAAAAGCGGATGAAACATAAACATAACCACGATTATTTGTGCGCATTGGAATGTAGTCCGTATAGTAGCCCGACAGCAAAAAGGTGTCTGAGACATAATTATAGCTATCGCCAATTTGGTACGACAACACAATCTCCATCCCTATTTGCGGATCAGAAATGCCCATCTGTTCAAGCACCCATGTAGGTAGCATAATTTCGTTTTTACTTGATGGGTAATTTCCTACAACACTTGATATAGTAGGCAGACGGTGGGTTCCCCACTCGGTATCATCTATCCAAACTATACCTAATCTCGCATTTTGCAGTTGCTCTGTATCAACACTGCCTAAACGCTGCTGTATACCTACGTCAAGGACAAGGTTTGATTTTGAAATTTCAACCAACTGATTTTCTGTTACATTTGTGATTCCGACATCAGCGGTAGTTCCCATTAACCGAATTTGTTGCATTTGGTAGGTTTCAAAGTAACTAAAACCAATACTGAATGTCGCAGTTATCATAAATGCAGTTAGCACAAGAGCAATGATTGCAAATAAATTACGCTGCCGTTCACGATGCAAACTGCGCTTTGCCAGCTTCTTTTCAATGTCACTGGTATCATTTTCAAAAGGCCATGTCATAGCTTGCCACCTCCTTATTCCACAATCCTGCCATCCTCAATGCGGACAATCCGATCTGCAAGGCGGGCTATGTCGTCATTGTGGGTAATCATTACAACGGTTTGCCGGAACTCCGCGCTGGTGCGCTTGATAAGTCCCAGCACCTCGGCGCTGGTCTTGCTGTCAAGGTTACCGGTTGGCTCATCGGCCAGCACAATAGCCGGTTTGGTAATCAGAGCGCGGGCAATCGCAACACGCTGCTGCTGTCCGCCGGATAGATTGTTCGGCATATTTTTCAGTTTATCTTCCAGCCCCAGTAGGTGAACAATTTCGTCCAAAAACTTCTGATCCACCGTGTCCCCGTCCAACTCCACCGGCAGGACAATGTTCTCATACACATTCAGGATGGGAACAAGGTTATAGTTCTGGAAGATAAAGCCGATGTTGCGGCGGCGAAAGATGGTAAGCTGTTCGTCGTTCATCTTCGACAGTTCTTTGTCCCGGACAATCACATTGCCAGAAGTAGGGGTGTCCAGCCCGCCCATCATGTGAAGCAGGGTAGACTTGCCGCTGCCGGAGGTTCCCACAACGGCCACAAATTCGCCGTCCTCCACGGAGAAGTTCACACCGTCAAGGGCGCGGGTGATGTTCGGCTCTGTGCCGTAATACTTTTTCAGGTCGATAGTCTGTAAAATGCTCATAAAATTCAATCCTTTTTTTGTTTGTTGTAAATGCGGAACGCTGCTGCGCCGGTGGCCGCCAACTGCACCAGAATCAGCACAGCGAACAGGCCGAAGCTCTCATAGTAGAACAGTTCATCCCAAAATAGGAGAACATCACAGAGAGCAGTCAAGGCAACCGTCCAGCGGATGTGCCGGGCCAGCCATTGCCGGAACACCAGCACAAGGGCAACGGGCGGGACGATCAGCAGCGCCAGATTCAAAATCAATGTCGGGGTCAGTTCCATTGCGTCGCCTCCTCACTTTTGTTGATAAGGGTATTGTAAAACCCCAATGTCCGCGAAGTGTTACAGCGGCTAAGAAATTTCAATGAAAATCGGGGTGAAATGTTACAACGCTCGGACACTTTTATATTAGTTGGGTCTACTTCCTTAGTCTACAATCCGTAATCTCTCAACCAACGGAGTTTTTTGTAAACTGTAAAAAGCGGAAATAGTAATCATCAAAATAATCAGAACCACCACAATGCAATATACAGTAAACAATGCTAATGGAAATGTATATGACAAATAGAAAATCCCTGCACTTATCAAGCCTTTTATCAATATCTGCCCTAAAATAATTCCCAATATCAGAGTAAGTATCAAGCTCCCTATCGCCAATACACAACTTTCGCATAGTGCCATTTTTTCTGTTTGTTTCCTAGTCATACCGATGGATTGAAACATAGCGTATTCCCGCTTTTTTGTTGCTATATTTGTAATGATTGTACTTGCGAAAGTAATGATACTAAAAAGCAGCAAGAATAGTGTTACGCCTATGATAGATATTCCTACCTGCCTTATAGTAGCTTCTTTTGAAGCAATCGCTTCTTGCATAGTCGTCAGTGTTAATCCATCTGACATATCCACTAATTTCTCTAAAGATATTGTGGTGTGTTCCAATCCGGTATCATTTGCCTTTACAATCAACCTAATAGAAACATTAAAAGAAACCGAATTTTCTGCTATCAATTCAGTGGGCATTAAAAACCAGCCGCCATAAATTGCTGTATTTGAATACAGATCACCATCTAATATGCCTCCCACTGTATAAGTTTTTTGGGTGCCATCCCCAAATGTAAATTCTACTGTATCGCCTTTAGAAATACCTTCTACACCATTTACAGCAACGATCTGGTTAGATTGAACAAGCTGTTGGTAATCCAAATCGCCTGATTCGCTGAATTGCTGAATAGAAGCAAAGTCATTAGCGGTAATAATAGAAAGTTGATCTTTGCCTGTGCTATTTTTCCCTGCCCAACTAATATCTGTTTCAACAACTTGCTTTATATTGCTAATGTTTGGAAACTCCATTATCTTTTGTTTGAAGTTTTCAATCTCTGAAACTTTCTCGCTGTATTTACCAGTAGTTTCAATCGCAAATTGTCCATACTGGTAGACATCTTTCTTTACAATAGACTCTGGATCAATGGAAGCGGTGTATGTCGCAGCTAAGACGAATAAAAGCCCGCTTAGACCCAAAGAAAGCACAGAAACTAAAATGCTTTTCCAGTGTGATGTTATGCTTATGATTGCTAGCCCCAAAGAAGATAATTTTCGTTTTTCTTTGTTAGTAACCTTACAATCAAAGCGTTCCATCATATATTTGCTGGAAAGGATCGGGGAAATGCTGAGGGCTATTTTTGTAGGTCTATTTAACGATACTTTTACAACGAAATTGATGATAAGACTAATGATTATCCCCCAGAATACCGCAGCGATCCAATCCCAACCATCAGGTTGCAACAAATATCCAGCAAGGCCGCCAATCAGTAGACCAATCGGAACCCCAATTCTACATAAAATTTTTCTTTCGTAGCGGATGATTTTCTTTGTTTGCTGCTGTGTCATTCCGACAGTACGAAGCTGCCCAAATTGCCGCACTTGATTTACAACAGATAAATAGAAAACATTGTAAATTACTAAAGCACTCACAATTATAATGAAGATTGCCACCCCCATAAGAACCATGTTTTTCTGATTTAATAGTCCTCCGTTGGGCAAACTATCCATGAATAAGTCGTTTCTTGTTACATGATGAATGTCATATTTTGAAGATATATTATCGACCGCAGAAGAAAAACCATATTGCGTCATTTTTGTGGCATCAACAATGGTAATTGAAGCATCGTACCCGTTTTCTGTTTCAGTTACTTTGATGGATTCGATATTTTCCTCTGAATACAACAACTCAATTTGCTGCTGGGAAAGATCATAAAAAACAACTTGTGGCTGCCCTTCTGCCATTCTATCTTTTGTAGTTTCATATCCGCTTTCAAACATAATCAACATCATGAGTAGTGCTGTTGCAAAGACTATCGTAGTAAGCGAGAAAACCTTTTTAACTCGGTTTTTATCTATATCGTTTTTAGCAATTTTTTTCGTGATAGCACTGGTATCATTCTCAAAAGGCCATGTCATAGCCTACCACCTCCTTATTCCACAATCTTGCCGTCCTCAATGCGGACAATCCGATCTGCAAGGCGGGCTATGTCGTCATTGTGGGTAATCATCACAACAGTTTGCCGGAACTCCGCACTGGTACGCTTGATAAGCCCCAGCACCTCGGCACTGGTCTTGCTGTCAAGGTTGCCGGTCGGCTCGTCGGCCAGCACAAACTCTGCATCAGCAAGCCGGGTATCACACTCATAGCCATAAATGAATTTTCCAAAATCGGTTTTCTGCGGATTTTCTACATAATCAATAATATCTGCAATCGCAGTAGAGATATTCCGACCTTTTCCTACATGCAGAGGCATCAGTCTTGTGGTCGCTATTTTCGTCACCCCCCTTAACTTAATTCCAATCAAAGAAGTTATAATTGCAGAAAAAGAGCGGGGCTTCCTATGCGCCCCGCCAAATCTGCTTAACCAAATATAAAATCCTTTAAGGCACTGTTTGCCCCGCCAATGATCCCTACCAGCCATGCAGCCGCCAGAGGCAGACCGTATGGACTGATAAGAAAGGCGATCATAAGCCATGCAAGACCCGGCAAAAATCCTGCGACAAAGAACAGCACCAATGCCGCCAGAAAGATGATCCCGGAAAGAATCCCAAGTACCGCACCGGAAAGAACCACTAAAAATTTACATACCAGATAAAGAATCCCCGTAACCAGCATAAAGGGAAGTGCCAGTAATTTACCTATCAAACGCATACGCTTTGCCTCCTTTCAGAAGGGCATCTGCCCTTATAAAAATTTTACCGTGACGGCAAAAAGAAAGCAACGGCTTTCCGGCTGTTTATGAAATGTTTGCAAATCCCCGGATCAGTTTGTCCATGCCATCCCAAAGGCTGTCCAGACGGGTGCGGATGTCATCTATATCTGCGGCATAAATATTGCCGGTCTCATTGGCCCGTCTGGTATATTGGTTTAAGTTATTGGAACAAATGCGGAGAAGCCGGATCATTTCCTGAATATCTCCCATATCAAGGTGAATGATGTAACCGTCTACGGCCATCTTTCGCAGATATGCCGACAGGTTGGTAATGCCAAGTTCCGCCATGCGTTCTTTTACCAGTTCGGCCTCCGGTTCGGACATGACAAATTCGACGCGGACGGATTTTTTGTTATGCCCGCCCTTCATCGTTCCAACCCTCTTTTATGAGATGAGACCTCCTGTGTTGAAACCACCGTCTTTGCTCTTTTGAGTTTTTCCCGCAGGGTGGTCTTTTCCAGCTTATCAAGATATTCCTCCAGATTTCCGGCTGTCGCATGATAGCTGCGTTTGAAGCGTTCCCGTTTTAGAATCATCATCAGCTCCGGCTCATTTTCCGGCAGATAAGTCATTGTTTTAGGGGCTCCATGCTCTGGCATAAACCGGTTCATAAGCTGTCTCCGTTCCTGATAGGGAATCGTGATAACATTTCCATCCGCAAATGCAACGGCTACATTTCCGATTGGACAGGTCAGCTTTTTCATCCGTTCCACATGTTCTCTATAATTTAGCGGATAGAGATTGCCAAATATTTTTCCGTCCCTGACTTCTTTCAAAGAGATGGCATAAGCCAAAACGGGATCATTTGTCTGTTCCTGGTAAAACCGCCACACTTTATTTTCATGGCTTCCATCCAGATAAACTTCCCGTTCGCGCAGGGTATAGGTTCCGCAAGGGCGTGACATCCAAAGAAGCTGTTTATCCTCTGAACGGTCTGACACAGCCAGTTTTGAAATCAGTTCCTTATCCAGGTCAAAGTCCTCTTTATAATGTTGGGTATGAAGATCTACGATACGGGAAAGAGCACCCAAAAGCTCTACATCCTCAAATCTTACCCCAGCCATCAGCGTTCCCTTTCCGGTACAGGAGGGATCATCTGCCTTGCTTCATGCTCCGGTTTGTCTGCTTTCAAACGGTCCATCAAAGACGGCTTTGCTTCCGGCACCAGCTCCCGGATTTCTTCATCCGTCTGTCCGTCTGTCAGATCCGGGCGCACAGGAGGTTCGTTGTTCAGCCTGCCATCCAGCATATTGTAGTTCCCGGTTTGTCCTTCCTCATAAAGTTCCGCATTGCGAAGATAACTTTCCGGCGCCTGAAACGGCTGTCCGGCAAACAGAATTTCTCTTTGGGTGGTAAACTGTGCAAGGACCCCATTTTGCAGTCTCGCAAATTCTTCATACTGGCGCAAGGTAAGCCCTCGTTCCAACATTTCCGTCTGGGTATGCGCCCAGCCTTCTCCATAAAGAAAATAATACATATCGGGCTGATCACAGACAAAACACAGGGAACCGTCCTGATTGTCATAGTAAGATGGCTGCATATCCTGGTAATGGCAACGTTCCTCACGGCCCAAATACACACGGTTGTCCGCACCCAGCATAGCGACCATACCCGCGTAATTACTATGGACCGCAGAGCGGATTTCTACCAGCGGATCTGTTTGAGAAGGGATCTGTCTGCCCGGAATCTCGTTTTGTTTTTCCGCTGCATCATTTCTTGGTATTACTTCTTCATGGCTGCGCGCATCCAGTTCCGGTTGAGATGTTCCTTTCCGAACAGCGCCGGGTTCCGGTTCTTTTTCTTTCACATAGTATCGGACATTTGCTGTCGTATGCTCGTTGGCTTCCTTTGCATAGTTTTCAGCGTCGGCTTTGCTATCAAACTCCAACGGTTTTCCATTTTCCTTGCACCAGCTTTGTGCCGGTCCGAAAATAGAAGTGCTGCTTCGTACTGCCCATACACCATAGGTCCGTTTCCTTTCCATTTCGCATCCCTCCTTATCGTTCCTGCTGTTTGGAAGTTTGTTGCTTTTTTACTGGGTCTGCCGGTTTTGTTGCCTTTAGCTGCTGACGGAGAGAATTCTTATGCTCCGGTTCGGAATCTGTGATGTTGACATATTCGCCAATGATACAGAGCGCTTCTCCATAACTGCCGGAAGCAAATACCCGGTCAGACATTTCTTTTGCCTGTTCTTTCAAACCATGCTCCCGCAAAGTACGGGAAGCAATACCCAGCAGATTAAAAATGTTCCCATCTGCTCCGATCAGCGGACAATCCGGTTTATCTGCCAACGCTTCCGGTGTTTCTATAAATCCGCCTAAATAATTCGGCACAAAGTCCGACAGCCATGTGCCGCCATAGACTTCATGGGTCTGTAAACGCCACAGGGCAAGTTTCCCTATATCCAGTTTCACATCATCAAACGGGTAAAGCAAACAGGTTAGTTCGCCGAGCTGAAAAGCAGCCACATTCTCAAACTGACAGCCATCTTTCAATATGCCTGCATGTGTCAGCATTTCATTGATCCCGTCCACCCACTCTGTCAGATCCCCGCCACAGCCCTGTAAAATCAGCCCTTCCTTATCTGACATACGGCGAAGGTCCTCTGCAGTAATCGTGTTGATATTCAAAAAATCGCCTCCTATCGTTTTTGTTAAAATATATGTTTGTCCGCAACTTAACCTCATTTCAAAGCACCGGAGTATTCTTATACAGCTCCCTTGAAAACAGGTGCAAAAAGCCCTTGAAAATCAAGGACTTTTAAGGCTAAGTTGCGGACATATCATGGTTGGTTTTGCCGCTTCCGGCGTTTGCGTTCCCGCTCGGATTTCCGTCTTGCATAGACCCGGCAGGCAGCGGAACAATATGCCTGGCTGGTTGTAGGAAGATATGCCTTTCCACACACAGGGCATATTTTCTGTCTCATGGAGGTGTCCTCGCCGGTAATGGCTGATTCCAGTGCTGCATCCACCGGCAGCACCGCTTTTTCAAAGTACCTGCAATAAGCGCCGGTCCACCATTTATTCAGCATATAGCAAGGACTGTCCAAAGGAAGGCAGATCTTATCCTGAGAGTCATAGTTAGCGCAAAGCTCCGTAACCAGCTTTCGGATCGCAACCCGCTCCGAGCGGTTCAATTCTCTCTCTGCCATAACGCCTACCTTTCCGGGGCACTGCTTTGCCGGCCGCTGGAAATTCCGGTTGTATCAGTAACATTCCTGGACTGTGAAAGGGCATCGGCGATAGAGTTCCGCTTTTTTTGTTTCGGTTCATGGTAAATAAAAAGTTCGTTTTCTCCAGGCACATACAATAAGCCATTTTCTTCGCAGCGGAAAACATCACATTCTTTGTCGGTTGCGACGGTATAAAAGCCTTTGTAATCATAAGGTGCTTTTTGCCGATCCTGATAAGTACACAACCCTAAGTTGGGGTCACTTGCCAGCCGTTTCGATATGGCGAAAAAGTCGCCTTCTTTTTTGTGAAATTTTCGTATGGGCGTGAAGTGATAACCGCCATATTCAAAGGTTTTTCGATCGCTCATTTACGCCTGCCTTTCTTTATGGGAAATTCCAGCTTGAAATTTACATATTTACCGCCGGTATCATCCAGGATCACTTCCGCATCATAGGTCTTTCCTGTTTTTTCACTGTAAAGCCCGGACATAGAAATACGGCCCTCTTTCAAAAGAGCCGCTGCCACAGACTTTGTGATAGATTTTTTCTTGCTGGAAAAGAAACGGTTATCTTTCCAAAGAGCAAAAGAACATTCCCTGTTGTCGCAGAAAAAACCTTTCTTTCCTTCAAATACCGGGGCACCGCAGCGGGGACATACCCCCACGGCTTCGTGTGCAGTTCCTTTGGAAGAAGGAAACAGATCCGCAAAACGTTCTTCCGGGGTAGTATGTTCTTTTACCAGCGTCCGGCTCATATCTGCAATCTGATCCATAAAAGATGTTGCCGACAGTTCGCCATGTTCCACTTGTTTCAGCATGGATTCCCATTCTGCAGTTAAGATGGGAGATTTGATATTGTCCGGCAGGACTGCGATCAGGTTCTTTCCTTTTTCCGTAGGAATGAGCTGCTTTTTCTTTCGCTGTACAAATCCGGCAGAAACCAGCTTTTCCAGTGTTGCCGCACGGGTAGCCGGAGTACCCAATCCTTTACGCTCGGCATCTTCCGGCATATCTTCCGCACCGGCGGTCTCCATAGCGGACAGCAGCGTGTCCTCCGTATAATGTTTCGGCGGTGAAGTTTTCCCTTCACGGAGACTTGCTGACACAGTTTCAAAAGTCTGTCCTTCCTTCAGCACAGGGAGAGCAGCATCTTCGTTTTCTCTATGTTCCGTTTCACTCTGCCTGATACTCATACGGTGAATCCGTTCCACCTCTTTCCAACCGGACTGTAAGATGGTCTTTCCTTTTGCCGTAAAAGTATATCTCTGGCAGTCTAACATAGCGGTGACCGCTTCAAACCGGTTTGCCTGCGTTGTGGCACAAAGCAGTCTGACGACAAGCAGGGTAAGCACATCCCGCTCCCCGGAAGGAAGCTCTGACAGGTCTGTCCGTGCGATTTCCACAGTTGGGATAATGGCATGATGGTCTGTCACTTTCTTGCTGTTAAGAACTGCCTTTATATTGGGATTAACCATGACATTCATCTTTGCAAAAACCGTTTCCATGATGGCTGCTATCACATTTCTGGCGGTCTCTTCCATATCATCGGAAAGATACTGACTGTCCGTTCTTGGATAAGTGACCAGCTTTTCTTCATATAATTCCTGTAACATATCCAGTGTCCGTTTCGCTGTGTATCCAAAGTAACGGTTGGCTTCTCTCTGCAGGCTTGTCAGATCATACAGTTTGGGTGGAAATGATTTCTTACGTTCTTTCTTCATCTGTGTGACCACAGCGGTCGAACCATTACATAACGCCGCAAGCAGATCCGCCGCTTCTTCATTTGCAATATTCTCAGAAACTACCGTAAGTTTTCCATCCGTCAGCGATACCTTATAAAACGCTTCTTTCTGGAAATGCTCAATCCTCTCCTGCCGTTCTGCGAGCATGGCAAGTGTTGGAGTCTGCACCCTGCCTACGACCAGACGTTTAAAATATCTTGTGGTATATGCCCTGGTGCCATTCATTCCAATGAGCCAATCTGCCTGTGCCCTGCACACCGCAGCCATACAGAGATTCTTGTATTCTTCCTCACTTTTCATCGTCTGAAAGCCTTCCCGGATAGCGGTATCTTCCATGGAACTGATCCATAGACGTTTCACCGGCTTTTTGCATCCGGCAAGGTCATATACTCTCTGAAAAATCAGTTCTCCCTCTCTTCCTGCATCACAGCCATTGACCAGATATTCCACATCGCTTCGGTTCATCAGACCTTTTAATACATCAAACTGTTTCTTTTTATCTTTGGAAACCTTTAACTTCCAGACTTCGGGAAGAATCGGGAGGTCATCAAACTGCCATTTTTCATATTTCGGGTCATATTCCTCTGGCCTTGCATACTCAGCCAGATGCCCCAGACACCAGCTCACAATACAGCTTTCTCCCTCCAGATAGCCTTCCTCTCTCTTATAAGCAGACAGGTTTTTCGCATAACTCTGTGCTACGCTTGGTTTCTCCGCAATCACTAAAAATTTTGACATCATCGTTTCCTTTCTGTTAAAAAAGGCAGCCAGAATTTCTGACTGCCTCTGTCCTTATTACTGTTTCCGCTTTTAAAGAATGATTATTCTTCTTTCTCATCGTCCTCTTCATTTACATAAGGACCGTCTGAGAACTCCAGCTGTTCGCTCACATAATCTTCTTCCTTACTGCGTCCCTTTTTCTTGTAGACTGCAATCCCTGCAAGTCCTAAGATTGCTACCACAGCAATAGCTGCAAGACCTTTGACATTCATTCCACTGTTCTCTTCTTTCTTCACTTCGGTTTCCTCCTCTGCTGCTGGTGTAGTCTCCGGTGTGGTTTCCGGGATCACTACGGTTGATTCTTCGGTTTCTTTGTCCTTTTCTGTTTCATCCAGAAATTCTGCCAGATCGTTCTCATCAACCAGTGACATCATATACACATTCTCTGTATTGCTGGAACGGTCAATGACCATGTAAAACGTATTGCCCTTTTTGGTCTGAATGGTAAGGAACTGCTTGGTATCATCATTTTCCTTATCATCCACAAGTTGGGCATTTCCCGGAGTAGAAAAAGCGGAATTGCTGCTCTCTCCACTCACTCTTCCGGTATCCTCTTTCTTCTCGGTATCTTCGGTTGTTTCCGTAGAAGTCTCCTGCACTACTTCTGTCGTTGTTTCTTCTGCCGGTGGATTTGCATTTGCATAGACAGTAGCAATGGATGTTCCGGAAAGCATCGTTACCACCATGGCAAGCATCAGCAGTCTCTTTACTACTTTATTCCTCATCGTCTAAAACCTCTCTTTCTGCCACCTGCCCCACAGGTGGTCTGTTATTGCTTTCTTTTTGGGGTGTGTCCTTGGTATCTTCCACTGTGATACCACCATCCTCATTCATCTGGATCGTGACGGTTCCTTTCTGAATCCCGTCAAGCAGCACCAGCAATTCCCGACTGTCCAGTTTCATGGAACGGAACGATTTAATAATCTCCATATCTTCCATCTGCTGTTTTAAGGTATTCTGCCGCTTCAGATGTTCCTGCAGTTCTGCAATCTTATCCTCTGTTTTCTGAATATCATCCAGAATCTTTTTTAATTTCATGTTCATCTGCCCTGTCACCTCCTCTAATGCAGACGACCAAATGCCATAAAATGTTCCTGCCAGTAAGCACTTGCGATACTGGTATATTGCACTGGCTTACCACAATGGATCATCATGTTATTTCCAACATAAATTCCCACATGGCTCGCTCCCGGTGTACTGTATGTACCCTGGAAGAAGATTAAGTCTCCCGGTTTTGCTTCGGATGGAGATACCTGTGAACAGTGCGAACGAAGTTCATCCGCTGTACATCTTCCGACATTCCATCCATTTCCACAGTTATTGATAACCCAGCTTACAAAACCAGAACAGTCAAATCCACTTGGGGAATAACCGCCCCATGAATAAGGAACTCCAAGATATTTTTCTGCTTCCTTTATCATCTTGGCAAACTGTGGGTCAGATAACGCATCCGTTGGAATATCATAGCCAAATCCACCACTTCCGGTAGGGATGCTGTCCAAATCAAACAGGTAATCACGGTTGCCGTAATATTTGTTATACGCATCGTATCTTTCCTGTTCTTCCTCTGTCATACGGCTTCTCAATACCGTATCCAGGTTGCGGTTGGTCATCGTCACATCCAGACGGTTCACCTCTTTTGTTGTTGTGACCTGCACTTCCTGACTTCCATTGCTGTCTGCTATGTACGCTTCCCATGTCTGGTGTCCATGTGCGGATGCTGCCGCATGATTATCATAGTAAACATCAAACTGCACACCATATCTTGCGAAAGCTCCGGTATCTTCTACTACATATTCCACACCATTCATAACGACATGGGTTCCAATCGGTACAAAAGGATTGGACGCATCCACCGCAAGCGTATGATTTGCTGTCGGCATCACACCGCTGGCAGTCGGCCCGCCACTCCACTGACCACAGCAGATGGAACAGTTACAATATCCACTGGTAACAACCTGTCCCAGTGATTCTCCAACCCGGACGGTTTTGGTTTCCGTAACCGTCTCTCTGGTAGAATCTGTGGTAATCCCATACTGCTGACGGAAAATGGACTTGATCTCTTCTGCCACTTCCTCATAAGTAAAGCCGCCATATTTTACCGTCAGATACGAAATCAACTGATACGGGTTATGCCCGATCTCATCAATCTGATAGCGGTATTCATCGTAATCCGGATGGGTGGTTTCCATCTGATTGATCTGCGTGTTTAAGGCTTCTTCCAATGCCCGGTACGCATTTTCAGCGGCATAAATATCCTCATCCGTACTGGAATAACTGGTAGAAATAATCGCAGAAGAAGCTCCCTGTAAAGAAGCACTGCAGCTGGTAAAGCTAGCTGCAATCAGAACAAAAATCAATCCAAAGATAGCTAACGTAGCAAAAATGCCACGGTTCTGTGCCGCCACCATTTTGACCGCATCTTTCGCCTTCTCTGTAAATTTCTGTGCCGAGGTAATCACGGCATCCTTTGCCTTTTTACTCTGCTTTGCTGCCTGATACTGTTTCTGATAGCGTTTCTTCTGAAACAGTTTTTGCAAGGCAGATTTCTTTTTCTGCTCTGCTTCCCGTTTCACCGCATTTTTCGCTTCATTTCCATAGGCAGACTCAAACATCAGCTTGCTTTTTTCTGCTTCATCCAGAACGCTTTCTTTTAATCTTTTCGACTGTTCCCTCCTTTGCTTTAAGCGTTCCCTTGTATAAATGGATTTTCTTGCAAGGCTTTCTCCTGCAAGCTCTACCCGATGTGCCCCTTCTACTGCGGCATTATCGTCCTCTGCTTCATGGGTTTTCCAATGAGCCGCTGTCACCGCTGCATCTTTTACGGCAGATACAGGGCTTCGGATACCGACACCTGCCCCATGTACCATGCCATCACTTTCATCTCCAAACGATAACCTGGAACTCTTTTTTCTTTGTTCCTTTAACACACGTTCCCGTTTGGATTTGCCTTTGATCTCCTCTGAAAATTCATCCAGGGACTTTCCTGCCACTTCTGAAGTTTCCCTGTACCGGGCAGCTTCTCTCTTTGCAGCCTTGCTCTCTTCGGAAGCCTCCTTTTCCTTCCGTCTTTCTTTCGCAGCATAATCCCTGACCATCTTTTTCTTACGAAGCTCCCGACTGTCTGCAACCGTTTCCAGATAGGCCCGTTCACCTCTTGGTTGTCCCCGGATGCTCTCACTACGAAATGCGGACTTTGACACGTTTTCACCCTCATGGGCTACTTCCTGTTCCGCATCCATCTCACCATCTATATCTGGTTCCGAATCTTCGTTCCGCATAGTTTCCCTACCATATCTGGTTTTTCTGGAACTTTGCTCTGGATGTTCTGTTTCCCTCTCTTCATTGATCCAGTCACGCCTTTTCTTACTGAAATCCAGTTCATCCTTTTTCTCACTGTGGGAAATCTCTGTGTCCGTATCCCGTCCGGTGATTCTTTTTTCTTCCTTATTCCGCAGATTTTCTTCTCTAAGACCATCACGGCTCATCTTCTGAACGGTTTTATCCCTTGCTTTGTATTCATGCTCCTGCAATTTGACCATCCCCTTTGCTTTTCTGCCTGTTATTCTGTTTTATCCTGATAACTTTCCCACTTTTCCAGCACCTCATCTGCCATGCCAGCAACGGAATCTGTCAGTTTATCCGTAAGTCTTTCACTCATAGTTCCTCTTGATGCCAGGCAGGAGGCAACTCCCATAAAGTCAATCAGTTCTGCCATATAAAGCAGATCATCTAGCATCTCACCAAAGACCTCCTCACCATTGCTGTCCTTTCCTTTTTCCAGAAGTTCTTTATAATTGTCCGCACAGATTTTCTCTGCAAATACACAGCAAGGTTCCCCCTTGCATCTCTCAAAATTTTTGTAATCTCTCATGTTGTAATCCTCCACTTCACTATCCAGGCAGAAAAATTGCCGGAAACTATTTCCCGGCTCATCCTCTACTCTGTTTTGCTTTATTAAAATTGTTAATCGTCTCGTTCTCCGATACCGAGTTTCTTACGCTTTTCTACCTCATCCGGCTTGGAAGTCATCAGTGCATACAGCATCAGGGAATTATCAAATTTATCCTTAAACGGAATAATGGTACTTCCATAAAAGACTAGTCCCTCACCCTCTCCGCTGTTGGTAACATAGGAAAGCTGATGTGGTGAAATGTTCAGCTGCTTTGCAAGAATCTGTCTGTCACCGGATGCCTGGTTCAGCATCAGGATAAAGTCAGAGTTTTCAAAGATGTTTTCAATCTCACGACTGGCAAGCAGGTCTTTTACGTTCTGTGTGATACCTGTCGGAATACCGCCCCATTTACGGAATCTTTTCCAGATTTCTACACTGTATGCTGCTGTCTGCTCTTCTTTTAAAA
>OGRM01001257.1_pt1 | contig 16634 bp, 10 predicted proteins | sample 1553491 | NCBI WGS metagenome assembly OGRM01 (sample SAMEA2580110, study PRJEB22360) | human gut metagenome | biome: human gut; feature: human-associated habitat; material: faeces | place: Denmark | collected 2008/2010
CCACCGGACGTTATCCGGCATCCTGCCCTGCGAAGCCCGGACTTTCCTCACCTGCGGTCTTTCGACACTTGCAGCCGCGATCATCTGTACTACTCACATTTATTAGTATTATTAAGTTAATTGTAACTTTGTAAACATCTAACGCCTACTTAATGAACATAGCATCCCCAAAACTAAAGAATCTGTAACGTTCTTTTACTGCAACTTCATAAGCATTAAGAACATTTTCTCTTCCTGCAAGTGCTGACACAAGCATTACAAGAGTTGATTCTGGGAGATGGAAATTAGTTATAAGACAATCTATTGCCTTAAACTTATAACCTGGATATATAAATATTTCTGTCCAGCCACTCTTAACTGGTATATGTCCATTTTCATCAGCTACTGATTCAAGAGTTCTTGTGCTTGTAGTTCCTACAGCAATAACTCTTCCACCATTAGCCTTGGTATTATTAATTATATCTGCTGCTTCTTTATCAACCTGATAGAATTCTGAGTGCATATGATGATCAAGTATATTCTCAACCTTAACTGGTCTGAATGTTCCAAGACCTACGTGAAGAGTAACTCTTGCAATCTTCACTCCCATATCTTCTATCTGTTTAAGCAGTTCTTTTGTAAAATGTAGTCCTGCCGTAGGTGCTGCTGCTGAACCCTCGTGCTTGGCATATACTGTCTGATAGCGGTTCTTATCTTCAAGCTTATGTGTGATATATGGTGGAAGCGGCATCTGTCCTAGTTCATCAAGAATTTCCTCAAATATGCCATCATAACTAAACTGTATAAGTCTGTTACCTTCCTCAACTATATCAATAATCTCACCTGTAAGCTTTCCGCCACCAAATACTATCCTTGCACCAACCTTGCATTTCTTTCCTGGCTTAACAAGGACTTCCCACGTATCCTGTCTGTCTTCGAGTCTTTTTAACAAAAGCACTTCAATTGCAGCACCTGTTCCTTCTTTCTCACCGATAAGTCTTGCAGGTATAACCTTAGTATCATTAATTACAAGGCAGTCACCCGGCTTAAGATATTCTGTTATATCCCTAAATATCTTGTGTTCTATAGCTCCTGTGTTCTTATCAAGAACCATCAATCTGGAGCTTGAACGGTCTGACAGAGGGTCTTGTGCTATAAGTTCCTCTGGCAGATCATAATAAAAATCATGTAAATCCATAATAATCCTCTATTCAGATTGTGCACTCTATTGCACACTATACTCACGAATTCGCACTTATGTGCTCCATCGTTCTGCTTCGCATAACTATTCGTTCGTTAGTGGCTCAGAAAAAGCAAATGCCTGCTACGCAGTCGCTTGCTTTTTCTTTCGCTCACTACATACGAAGTTCGATTCCATTATCACTTAAGTCTTTATATATCTTCTCCATTACTGGTGTGATATCCTTATCCTCAAGTGTTTTGTCCTTAGCTCTGAAAGATATTGAATATGCTACTGACTTATAGCCCTCTTTAATCTGGGCACCTTCATATATATCAAATAACTTGTAACTCTCAAGTATGCTTCCGCCGCGTTTCTCGATTATCTTCTCAATCTTTCCTACAAGAACTGACTTAGGCATAACCATACTTATATCCCTTGTAACTGCTGGGAACTTGGCAATACCCTCAAACTTTCTGTCAAAGCTTGCCATCTTAGTTACAATTGAAAGGTCAATAACAACAATATATGTTCTGTCGCCTAATGAATAAGTATCTGCTACATCTGGATGTAATTCACCCATATAGCCAATCTTTGTTCCATCATAGATAATCTCTGCCTGACGTCCTGGGTGAAGGAATGTAATTCCTGCCTCTGGATTGTATTCCGGCTTAACTCTCATTCCAATTCTTTCAAGGAATTCTTCAACTACACCCTTCATCTGGAAGAAATCAACATCTCCAAATGCTCCAAGCGTGAACATAACTCTCTCATCTGGAAGCTCGTTAACATCATCTGCTGCAAGATATACCTTTGCAAGCTCATATAACTTAACATTCTTATTACGTCTGTTATAGTTAGTTGATAATGATGTAAGCATACCATTAACAGGAAGTGTTCTCATTATTGAGAAATCTTCTCCTAATGGATTAGAGATAACCACTGTCTTTCTGTATTCTGAGTCGGCCGCAAGCTTAAGCTTATCAAATACCTTAGGGCTTTCAAATGAATATGTCATAGCCTGTGAGAATCCACAGAACTGTGCAACTTCACCTGCTACATCTTCAATACTTCTCTCAAATGGTATCTTACCCATTGTTGTAGAACCCTTTGGAAGTGTTGTAGGAATATTATCATATCCGAAGAATCTTGCTACTTCCTCTGCAATATCTGCATCTCTGTTAAGATCCTGTCTGAATGTAGGAATAATAAGCTCATTAGAAGCTTCATCATATTCTACTTCAAGTCTCTTGAAATATGAAAGCATATCTTCCTTTGATACATTTGTTCCAAGAAGTGCATTATACTTATCTGGTTCAAATGATATTCTCTTCTTAGATACCGGCTCATCATATATATCAACAACACCGCCAACTACTTCACCTGCACCTAACTGTTCTATAAGGTCACAGGCCCTGTTCATAGCTTCAAGTGCAAGCTCTGGATCTAAGCCCTTCTCAAACTTACCAGAAGCATCTGTTCTTAAACCAATCTTCTTAGTTGACTTTCTTATATTAGTTCCATCAAATGTTGCAGCTTCAAAAAGCATTGTCTTAACATCATCTGTTATCATTGAGTTCTCACCACCCATAATACCAGCAAGACCAATAGCCTTTTCTCCATCACATATAAGAAGTGCTTCTGAATCAAGTGTTCTTTCCTGTCCATCAAGTGTAACGAACTTCTCATTCTCAGCAGCAGTTCTTACAATAATCTTCTTATCAGCGATTGTATCATAATCATAAGCGTGCATTGGCTGACCATATTCTATCATAACATAGTTAGTAATATCTACTATGTTATTAATAGGTCTGATGCCTGCTGTCATAAGTCTGTGCTGCATCCACTTTGGTGATGGAGCAAGCTTTATATTCTTAACAACTCTTGCTGTATATCTCTTGCAAAGCTGCTTAGCTGCTACTTCAATCTTAATATAGTCATTAACATCTTCGCTATTGCCTGTAGCATTAACAACTGGAGGATTGAATGGCTTTCTGAATGTAGCTGCTGCCTCTCTTGCGATACCAAGGATACTATAGCAGTCTACACGGTTGTTAGTAATCTCATATTCAAATACTGTATCATCAAGTCCAAGATATTCTACAGCACTCTCTCCTACTTTGGCATCATCACCAAATATATAAATACCATTTTCTGCTGCATCTGGATAGAATTCTCTTGATGAACCAAGTTCTTCAATTGAACACATCATTCCATAAGACTCAACGCCTCTTAACTTGCCTTTTTTAATCTTAATTCCACCTTCTGGAAGTGGACTTCCATCGTGTCCGCCAGCCACACGTCCGCCGTCAAGAACAACTGGAACTTTCTGTCCACTTGTTCCTGGTTCAATATTAGGAGCACCTGTAACTATCTGAACAGTTTCATTTCCTACATTCACCTGACATACTACAAGCTTGTCTGCATCTGGATGTCTTTCTACTGAAACAATCTGTCCTACAACAATTTTATCCAGATTTTTATCAAGCTCATTAAAACATTCTACCTTAGTACCTGAAAGAGTCATAGCATCTCTGAATTCCTGATTTGTACACTCTAAACCTGGAACAAGGTCCTTTATCCATTTAATAGATGTATCCATACTTATCCTCCACTTATTATTAATTAGAACTGCTTTAAGAATCTTGTATCATTCTCGTATAACAATCTCATATCATCGATTTCGTATTTAAGAAGGGCAACTCTTTCAAGACCTACGCCAAACGCAAAACCTGTATATTTATCTTTATCAATTCCGCACATTTCAAATACATGTGGGTGAACCATTCCGCAGCCAAGTATTTCAATCCAGCCCTCACCCTTACAAAAACGGCATCCCTTGCCGCCACATTTAAAGCAGCTTACATCCATCTCGGCACTAGGCTCTGTGAATGGGAAATGATGTGGTCTGAACTTAACCTTAGTATCTTCACCGAATAACTCCTTAGCGAATTCTGCAAGTGTTCCCTTAAGGTCAGCAAATGTTATGTTCTCATCAATTACAAGACCTTCAACCTGATGGAAGCAAGGTGAATGGGTTGCATCAACTTCATCTGCTCTGTATACACGTCCAGGTGAAATCATTCTTATTGGAAGTCTGCCTTTTTCCATAACTCTTGCCTGAACAGGTGATGTCTGTGTTCTAAGAACAACTTTATCATTGATATAGAATGTATCCTGTTCATCTTTTGCTGGATGGTTAGCTGGAATATTAAGTGCCTCAAAGTTGTAATAATCATATTCTACCTCTGGACCTTCTACAACTTCGTATCCCATTCCTATAAATATCTTTTCTATTTCTTCACGCGCAAGCATATTAGGATGTTTATGTCCAAGTTCAGCTTTCTTGGCTGGAAGTGTTACATCAATTACCTCTGCCTTCATCTGAAGCTCTCTCTTCTTGGCAGCAAGCTCTTTCTTGGCAGCCTCTAATACTTCTTCAATTGCCTGTCTTGTTTCGTTGACAATCTGTCCAACCTTAGGTCTGTCCTCAGGAGCTACCTCCTTCATACCCTTTAAAACTTCAGTAAGCTCGCCTTTTTTACCAAGAAAAGCAACTCTGATATCATTTAACTTATCAAGAGAATCTGTTGCCTTTATCTGTGACAACGCATTTTCTTTGATTGCATCAAGTCTTTCTTTCATCTTATCCTCCTTCTTGCGCTATTTACACATTGTTAATCATTTCGCAAAAAACCACTCTCAATTGTAACACAATGCTCATATTTCGCAAGTATTATTTTAATTATTCTTATGTCTTTTCTCATAAATCTCAAGAACCTGCATAGCTTCCTTGGCATGCACCTTATTCTTTTTAGTCACATTTTTAATATTATTTCTTGCATCTTCTATTCTTGATTCATTATATTCTATCTGTTCTCTTAACTTCTGGCGTCTTATGGAAAGATTATGTCTTACCTCTACCATTTCTTTAGGATTAAGTATCGCCTTAACTTGTCCTATCCATATATGTGTATCAATTACACCAAGCTGTCTTAATATATCTGTAAGCTCCGCTTCTGCCTCATTAAGATTACTTGTTATCTCAAGTATTTTACGTTGTTCATCTTTCATCTCAACATATGCCTGAAACTTCTGCTCAAGCTCAAATGCACTCTTTACCGCATATTTGCTATATTCATATTCAAGCACATTTACAGCATTTACATACTTTATCTTGTACTTATTAAGAAGTGCTGTTGCTTTATTAAGCTTTACCTCTGTCACATACACTTTTCGTTCTGTTGATTTAAGATAAGCAAACAGACCAAGCGAAAGCGTAAGTGCAAGTATTACAACTGTTATGAACATTCCAATGTGTTCATCATCTGGTGAAGCCGCTGATATAAGAAGAAATATAACAAACACCCCTACAAGAAGTGCCAGCATAAGTACTGAATACTTCTTAATTCTAAGCTGTTTTTTCACAAGGTCATTTGCCTCTATACGATACATTGACCTCTCACCCTTAATCATTCTTACATTCTTTAATACTGTATTGTAATCTTCTTCATCGTGCCTCAGCTTTACAAGTGCCTCTGGAAAATCTTCCTCATAAGATTCCATCATACGGTACACTTTGTTGGAAAGCTTGTTCTCCGGTGATTTAAAAATACGCCTGTCAACCGACAGATTATCAACACGGTCTGCCGCATACATAAGCTTAAGCTTTATATCTTCCGGTGCATTCTCGATTCTTTGTATATCCTCATAATAATCAGTTACACTGTCATATTCTACCTTGGCATTCTCTATATATCTTGAAGCTTCCTCCATAATATCACACTGGCTTTTAACAAAGCTCCCAACCTCTGAGCCTGTAAATCCTGCCGTGTCAACCTCTTCAAGATTATCCTGCGTATTATTGACCGCTCCGCCAAGATTAACCTTATCAACTGTTCTTATAAGCGTCTGTGCCTGTATACTGTTAAGCAGGTGGTCATATTTTTCTTCTTCCTTTAACACATCTGCCTGCTGTTTCTTAGTCTTTTCTGTCAGCCCTCTGGATTCATCAGCAGATGCATCACTGCCAGCCGTCTTATATAATTCTTCTTCCAGATCATCATTATGATTACTGCCAGTATACGAACCCACCTGATAGCTGTGTATCATATCATTAATAGAACGTTTATTTCTAAATCCATTCTCATCTTCATACACAAGCTCCTCAAGGTCTTTTAAATCCTCATCACTGTCATAATTATTTTTTAAGAATTTGAATAATCCCACTTGTCTTATCACCTCGCAGTATATTTATAATAATCCTGTTTCCAATTGGTAAGAATATCATCTAATACTTTATGATCCCCTGCCACATCTCCTGCATTTTTATACTTCTCTGTGTCATTAAGCTTTCTAATCTCGTCCTGATAAGCTGCATTATCCATAAGCTGTTCTATCTTTCTTCTTATGATATACTCCTCCTCTGGCACATCTTCATTAATAACACTTCCGTCTTTATCCATAAACCACTTTGCCGCAAGGTAACACTTGTATGAATTCTTATGCTGTCCTATCTCATATGCTTTCATAAAGCTGTATGAAGCCTCATTATATAAGAACATTCTTGCAAGTGCAACACCCATATTATGGTACACACCTGCTAAGAACGCTGCCGGGGCAGCATTGCTGTATTCATCTATAATCTGCTTATAACAGTCAACCGCCTTATAGAAGCACTCATTAGAAAGAAAACTGTCCCCTCTTAATCCAAGTCTTTCATAAGCATTCTGATTATCAAGCGTATTCAGTATTTCGCTTATCTTTTCAATCTGTTCCAAAGAATAATAATCAACTGATTTAAGTATTGTGACAAGCATACTTGCCAACAGCTCATTATTACTTTTCATTATGGTTAATCTCTGGGCAAGTGCTGTATTTCCCACTTCATCCCTAAGAAATGTTATAAGCTCATCATTGATAAAATCATTAGTAAGTATATATATATTATTGTAAATATAATAACACAGTTCTTCTTCTGTATACAATCTGATACCTGACTGCATTATATATAAAGGATTGTCTGCAACCTTCCCCCTGCACAAAATCATTGCACTCATACATCTGCCTCACTTAAATCCAGTTCTTCAACTATAACACTATCCGATGCCTGATATATCTCACCAAAACCAAGGTCTTTTACTGTAACAATACATTTATCCTGTGAAGATGCCTTTACATTCATTGATATTCTTGTTGTCTTTCCTTCCCTGTAAGGAATAGAGCTTATATCAACCTGCTTTTCTATATATTTTCCGTCCGGCCATATAATCTGGAAATTTATAACCGACACATCTTCAATAATAAAATCAATTGTTCTTTCTGCCATATACCAGTTAGTTCCCATTTTGACAATTCTAAACTTCATAGGACGTCCGTGTTCTGATATATCCGTTTCAATATCAGCTTTTATCCTGCCATCTGTAAGAAGGCACACATTACCAAATACCTGTGGAGATATATACTCCAACGCTGCAAAGCACGCACCTCTTACATATAAATTCTGCCCAACAAATGCTTTTCTTCCTGCAACTAATACTTTGGTGAATTCATCTGGAAGCCTGTCCACATCAAATCCCATACCTGTAAGATATACACTTGAAGCCCTGTGCTTCTTAAAATATTCTGTCATATACAAGGTAACGGAATGTGAAGCCTTTTCTATTGTACTTCCTTCAGGCTGGCTTAATGTATGCTCCTGTAATATGTACTGCATATCACCAATCTTATTGCAGTACAATCTGTATACATCAATTCCCGAAGCATTGTAATCCATAAGCACTGTACCATTCTGATAAAGTTCCTTCTTCTGGCTGTACGCATAATATGCAAAGCTTTCTATTCTGCTTATTATCTGGTACTGCTCATTTGCAACACCTGCATTGTACAGCTCCTCCTTTACAATCTCCAGTGTATCTTTGGTAAAATCAGGAACAACAACACATATAGAAGCTACACTGCTGGCATTTTTCTTATTAATAACAGCTTTTATATTCTCTGATAAAGTTTTGTCTTTTTCGGTATCTGCTGCCACTGGTGCTTTTAACTCACTGTCATACACACACATCTGTATATTATCCTCAAGCAGCTCCGCTCCTATTATCAAATCTGTATCGTTCATAACTATCTCCATTCTTAGCAGGAATTTAGTCTTACTGCCTCATATTCTCTGGTACAAACAACTGCTTTGTCACATAATCTTCTACTGCATAGCTTTCCATAAGCTTCTTTAATGTAACCATATCCCTTAGCTCCTCGCTTGCAAGACATTCATTAATTGCATCAAATCTGCCCTTATTATCTCCATCATTAAGGTTATCGTACAATATGTTATATTCCTTCGTATTAGTGTCTGTTCCAATTGTATAATTATATATAACCTTGTCGTTATAGAACAATGAAAGTCTGTATGTAAATACTCCGCAGTTATCACATTTCATAACTGCACTTGCATATTCTTTAGCATCATTAACTTTATAATTAATGACAACCTTATTATCAGGATTGCCATAATACTCAATCACTGTAACACCACAGGCATTATACGGTATATTAAGAACACCATTAAAACGTTTATAATAATCATAGATTATCTCTTTTGCACATAATTCATCAAGAATGTTCTGTGCTGTGTCTTTAATATCTGGTTTATTCAATTCTTTTATATTCTCTGATACTTTTTTAAGCCACGCAGCAAGGCATATTACAGGAATACCAATCTTATCTTTGTAACATTCTTTTACAACCGTAAATGTTATGTCACTTACATTTTTTCCTTTAATAAAATATAAAAATGAATTATAAGCTATATATGCTTTGGCTATCAGCTGTGATGCACCTTTATTATAATAATCTGTAAATACCTGTGTAAGCTTATCATAATAATCTTTATCCTGAGTAAACATATACTGTGAGATAACCCTCTCAGAAAGATTTTTAATATTTACGCCAAAATCAGATGCACTCTTCCACAACCTGTACATATCCTTGTCTGAACCATTATAATTATCAACCATATATTCAAGTACCAGCTCATTATACAGATGATTCCTGAACACATATTCACACAATATATCTTTATAGCTTTCCTTATTAACCGAAGCAGTAAGCTCGTGTACTATGAACTTAAACATCTTGCCTGCTGGAACTATTGTATAGCCGTAGCGTTCCATAAGTTCCCTTGCCTCATAATACATTCCGTACTCCAAAAGTATTTCAATAAGCCCCTGTGCCGTATTGATATCAAGACCATCTTTAATAAGGTCACTGTACTCATCATTAAAGGTTTCACCTTCATAATATTCTTTATAATATTCAATAAGCCACGAATTAATAAGTTGTCGGTATTCGTATGTAACTCCTTTAACCATCGCCGCTTTCTTATATATAGATGGTGTATCCGCATTATATATATGCTTCTTTCTGCAATAATCTGCTCTGAATAAAGCTATATATGGCTCTTCAATGTCATATTCATCTAACAATGTTATATCCAGTGGTTCTTCTAATATCTTTTCTATCTCATAATTGACAGTGTTTCTTCTTATAACTCCGTCCGTACAGATAAATGCCATAGAACAGTTAGAGATATAAAGCGGAATATATATATCATTGCCTGTCATCTCATATATTGCAGGCTCTTTCATATAGCCGCATTTTACTATAACAGCTTTTACCTTACTGCAATCAGCAGTTACACGATACATAAATCTTAACTTAACCGCATATTCTGCTGTTTCATTATTGATAAGCTGTGGCTTTAAAAATTGTCTGTAAAGATACATAAGGTCATTATTGATACATCCGGCCTTTAACTGCTCATAAAGATACAGTTCTATCATCTGCTCGTACGAATCATATATATCCTTATAGAATGCTTTATTATAGACAACATTGGCATATAAGAAGGACTTCCATTCATAATTAATACCTGAATCATATGTAAAATACAAAAGGACAATTCTTGGAATTCTCACCTTTATATCTTTCTTTATGCTTGCCATATAGAACTCATATAATCTTGTTATTCTTATGCCTCTAAGAACCGCTTTCTCATAAAATGGAAATGCTTCCTCACCAGCTATTCCTTCCCTTACCATATGTGATATTAATACTTCTAATATGTCATCTTCTTCATATATTGTATAAAGTTTTTTTAATATCTCTATATTATCTTTATTAGTAATTCTTTCATTGGCAATTACAGCCGCTGCCTGCTTTGCAAGCTTTTCTGTAATCATATTGTACTTTATACCAAATGCTATCACCTGAATCTCAAATCTGTTAAACAGCCTTAACAGCTCTGGCTGTGCATTATATATATTAAGTGCCTCTAAATACATAACCGGGCTTATACAGCCATCATTAAAGCAATCCTTTATTCTTATAAGCTTAATGCTCTTGTTATTCTCAGACTGTCCGTCTATATAGAATAATATCCACAAAAGCACCCAGCTGTCATATCCGTGTTCATAACACTCTGTAACTATCTGGGCTACATCTGATGTATATCCTGCATCTTTTCTTTCAAGCGTGCTTACATAAAGGTAAAGACTGTATAACTCAATATGATTATCAACATTGCTTAATACCCTGTCCTTAATGTTCTCAAGAATTCTGCTTCCATTGTAATCATCACCTGATATAAAATTAACACCAGCCTGCAATACGTCAAATATTATGTCTGATTTCTTCAATCCACGAACTCTGTCAAGAATTTTATTAGTGTTAATAACCCATTCCTGCTTGGTTATGCGTTTCATTCTGAACTGGAGATATTCTGCTGTAAGCCTGCTCTTTGCAGTTCTTATCTCTCTGTGTTCATCAAAGCCGCTGTCATTAACAATCTCTTTTCCATTTATTGTAATCTCTATTACTTCCTGATGACTGTAAGAACTTATTATAATATACGCATAGTTATTGCCTGCATGAAGAAGCTTATCATCTATTATATAATCCAGCTCATATACATCACCTATGAAATCATCAGAAGTTATTATTCCTCTTTTCATCTTAATAAATGGTGCTTCACACTGTACGTCAAGCTTTATATAGCCCCAGCCGTTCTTTTCTATAATTATGCTGTCCTTTTCGTTAGCACCATCTATATTATAATCTCTTATATTATTATCAACACTGAAAGTAAGAGCAGACTTTTTCTTAATTGCTATTAAGAACTCCTCCATTGACTCATATACATTTTCTCTGTCATACAGGACATCGTAAAGATTATTTAATACATCATCACCCTGTAAGAATATTTTTTTGAATTTATCGGATCTGTATAAGCTTACTGCTTCTTCTTTATTAACCTGCACAAGATTAGTAAAATGGAACAGGTTATCCGCTTTTCCAAGGCTTGTATCTACTGTTTCTTTAACTGCTGTAAAGCTGTATAATACCTCTTTCTCTCCAGCATTAGTAACAAGCGTGAACTCTCCTTCTATGCTGTCCCCCTCTGAAAGTCCCCTTGCATCTATAACGTATTTAATATCACTGTCTTTTCCCGCAAATGACGGTGTAAGCACTGTCACCTTGGCATTATCAGAGTATACTACCCCCTTAATTACATCTTGCGCCTGTATATGAAATTCTGCATTATGTATTGTGTCACAGATAACATCTTCTATAATAACATCATCAGGTTGTATTATATCTGGAATGTCATATCTGAACTTTCCTCTTGAAAGTCTGTTAATATACTCTCTCATCAGTTCTACGTCTCCGAATTAATCTTTTTTAAATGTGTCTTTATCTGCTTCTCATAGCCATTATCTGTTGGTTCATAGAACTTTACGTCCTCAAGTCCATCAGGTAAATACTGTTGCTTCACATAGTGGTTAGGATAATCGTGTGCATATTTATAACCTATGCCGTGTCCTAACTTTGAAGCACTCTTATAATGTGCATCCTGCAAATGTGCCGGCACAGGTGCTGTCTTGGTTGTCTTAACAAGTTCCATAGCCTTGTCAACTGCCATATAACAAGAGTTGCTCTTAGGTGCACAGGCAACATATAACGCCGCCTGTGAAAGAATTATCCTTGCCTCCGGCATACCTATCCTCTCAACTGCAAGTGCTGCATTCGTAGCAACAACTAATGCGTAAGGGTCTGCATTGCCTACATCTTCACTTGCACATATCATTATTCTTCTTGCAATAAACTTTATATCTTCACCTGCATATAACATCTTTGCCAGATAATAACTTACTGCATCAGGGTCAGACCCCCTCATACTTTTAATAAATGCTGATATGGTATCATAATGATTATCACCCGTCTTATCATATCGGACAGCCCTTTTTTGTATACACTGTTCTGCTGTCTTTAAATCTATATGTATAAGTCCGTCATCTGACCTGTCAGTTGTAAGTATTCCAAGTTCTATCGCATTAAGTGCACTTCTTGCATCGCCATTTGCTATATCAGCAAGAAACTCCAAAGCCTCATCATCTATGTCAGCCTTGTAGCTTCCCATACCTCTTTCTTTATCGTATACAGCTCTCTTTAGTATCTCTTTGATATCTTCCTTTGACAATGGCTTTAACTCAAATATTATAGACCTTGAAATCAAGGCTCCATTAACCTCAAAATATGGATTTTCTGTTGTTGCACCAACAAGCACAATAGTTCCGTCTTCCACGAATGGCAGAAGATAATCCTGCTGTCCCTTATTAAACCTATGTATCTCATCTACAAAAAGTATTGTCTTCTTACCATACATTCCAAGATTATTTTTCGCCCTCTCTACAACATCTTCCATCTCTTTCTTGCCTGCTACTGTAGCATTAATCTGACAGAAATCCGCACTTGTCGTATTGGCAATAACCTTGGCTAATGTAGTCTTTCCAGTTCCAGGAGGTCCATAAAATATAATAGAGCTTAATTTATCCGCCTTTATAGCCCTGTATAAAAGCTTATCCTTACCAACAATATGCTGTTGTCCTACAACTTCTTCCAAAGTTCTTGGTCTTAATCTCATCGCAAGAGGAGAATCATTCTCCTGATTAGTCTTTCGCATATAATCAAATAAATCCATAATTGTGTCCTTGTGATTCCCTTAATGAATATTATTTAATAATATAGCATATTATACGGCAAATGGCACTACTTTAATTAAAGTAAGCTTTTAAATATTTTCTTAACCGTGTCCATAAAGCCTGCTGTATCAACATTTTCGCAGCTTATTATCTTAACACTTCCAATATAAGCCTCATTATAATAATATTTAATAACGCCTACCTCATCACCCTCTTTTAATGGAGCTTTAATATTATCATTAATTATGCACTCCCGGCTTATATCATCATTGTTATATTTATTAATGAACATATATGAATAGTCTTTTTCCTTTGTTATCCTAATCTTATCCTGCCTGCCCGATGAGATTTTAATACTCTCTGTATCAAGCGGTTCTTCATCTTTATATATACTGCACACACTAAAACCATAATTAAGAAGCGTTATTGCATCACTGAATCGTATCTTGCTTGTCGGTGCCGCCATAACAACTGCTATAAGATCTATTCCGTCTTTATTGGCTGTTCCTGAAAGGCAGCAACCTGCCTTGCTCGTTGAACCTGTCTTTAAGCCTGTGGCATAGGCATACTGTTTCATAAGCTTATTAGTATTGGTAAGCACGAAATCCTTCTCGCCTTTTCTTGTAATGTGTGTTATGCTCTCCATCCATATACTGCTGAATTCTTTTATCTGTGGGTGGTTATTAATAAGCTCCCGGCTCATAACCGCTACATCTCTCGCACTTGATGTATGTCCGTCTACATCAAGTCCACAGCAGTTAATAAAATGTGTGTTGCTCATTCCTAGTTCACGGGCTTTCTCATTCATTTTATCGACAAATACATTCTCTGCCCCGCTTATGTGTTCTGCCATTGCAACACAGGCATCATTAGCACTTGCCACCGCTATACACTTAATCATAGTCCTGACACTCTGTATCTCTCCCGGCTCAAGGAACACCTGGCTTCCGCCCATTGAAGCCGCATATTCCGACACAGTTACCGGGTCTTCCATATTAATGCTTCCGTCCTCTATTGCCTCAAATATAAGTATAAGCGTCATTATCTTTGTTATGCTTGCAGGTGCAAGAACTGTATCGGCATCCTTTTCATATATTACCTGTCCTGTCGCCGCCTCCATAAGTATCGCAGAAGGTGTATCTATGTCTGGTCCTGATACTTCCTCTGCACAGCAAAAAACAGGTACAATAACAGCCGTAGTAATTAACATAATTATGGCTGTTATTATACCTGTAATTCTTTTTATATGTCCTGTTCTGTCCTTATGTCCTGCTTTATCTGAATATTCTGCTAACACTTTCATATATCCGGACATAATAATAACCTCTTATAACATTTGTTATTATATATGTCCTTATATACCCTATTATACCTTAAAGTCTTAGAATAATGCTGTAATATCTGTTCCATTAATATACAATTGTTTTAATGTGTTCCAATCCACAGCCTGTCCACTGTTCCTATCTGGCTCTTTGAACCACCCTTTAAATCGCAAGAATATAATGTCTTATCAGAACCATAATAATACAATCTCTTTCTGTAAAGACTTGTATCAGATGTATTAACTGTATCTGTAACATTTCCCATAAGCACTTTCTTAGCTGATGGTGTCTTTAAATAATACTGTCCGTCATTATCTATATAAGTAATAGACTCTTTTGTATTATTAATAAGCGATAAGCTTCCGTCCTTCACATTCTCTGCAATAACAGTCTTATCACCCTTTAATGCATTGATAAGCTTTGCCTCTGAATTAATGTATACAAGTTCACCCGATGCTTTTAAGAATACTATGTTCTGCATATTTCCTATGCTGCCAAGTTCTTTCTTATCTGACACCATTCCATCTTTATACTTTGCATATGACACTTTTTTATTACCTACCCAGTATATGTAATCATTCTTACTATCAATAATATATGTCATATTAGCACCATCAATGCCATCAAGCTGCTGTGCCAAGCCATTCTTAACACTAACAATATAATTATTGTCCTGTGAATTATATATATATTCATCAGCCTTGTCAGATGTATTCAGATGTCCTGCACCTTTAGTATACACGCCATCTGTATCACTTAATGGATATATATTATCCACATTATCTGCCACATATGTCTGCTTCTTATTGCTATAATTGTACTGATATAATCTGTTATCACTATCAAGTATTATAATTGTATCGCTGTCACTGTATACATATGCCTGCGTAAGACTGGCTTCTATTGTATCAGTCTTTCCTATAAGACTTCCTGAACTTTTATCATTGGTAATCTCTGCCATAGACAGCTTAAGTCCACCTGTCTTTCCTGTGTCATTGATAGTTTCTGTTTCTTTGTAAATAATTGTGCCTTTATCTGAAATATAATATATCTCGTGTGCATATATATTATTTACAACTTCCACACTTCCATCCTGTGACCATACATATAATGAATATAGCTCATCTTCATCATTATACACATCTGCCGCATAATACTTTCCATCCGGACTTGCAGCACTTGAAACCACACTGTCCTTAGATATATTTTCCGGCCATTCCGGTGTATAAAATGTAACTTCATCAAGACCAAATAATGCATCCTTAACATCACATATATACTGGCTTTCAAGTGAAGATACATCATATATGCGGCTTCCATCACTCATATATATATATGAATTCTTCCTTAACAAAACAGCCATAATTAATGAAATAGCAGCTATCGCCACTATAACTATGGCGACAGCTACTCCTGCTTTCTTATATGAATGTTTTGTCTGTGGTCTTATCCTGCTATCCATCTTAATATTATTATCTGCCTTAACATTATTATCCGTCTTAGCATTATTATTTTTTCTGGTCTTAGCCTTTTCCTGCTGGGCTTTTCCTTTAGCTTTACTGGCAAGCTTTTCACTTCCAGCCTTTAACTTATCAGCCACATCATTAAAATCAACTTTAGTTATATCAAAGACACCTTCATCATAATTCTTTACCTTATTCGAACGCTTCTTTGCACGCTTTCCCTGCTGTATTGTCTTGCCATCTTTATCAGATTGTTCTGATTCACCAGACAAAACATTGCAAGCTTCTTCTGCACTGTCTAAGACCTTCTGTATCTCTTTTCTTGCCAGGCTTTCTTCATATGCTTTACGTCTAGCCATATAGTCACTGCTGTTAATCTTAATTACAGGTCCATTACATCTGGGACACTCATTGCCCTCATATTCTGTTCCACATTTAACACATTTCATAAATTAATACCTATATTAAAATGTAAACTTGTCTTCAAAATATGCCTTAAGATCAGAAATCTTAACTCTTTCCTGCTGCATAGTATCTCTATCTCTTACTGTTACAGCATTATCTTCTTCTGACTCAAAGTCATATGTTATGCAGAACGGAGTACCAATCTCATCCTGTCTTCTGTATCTCTTACCAATATTACCTCTGTCAT
>OGRM01001261.1_pt1 | contig 16588 bp, 8 predicted proteins | sample 1553491 | NCBI WGS metagenome assembly OGRM01 (sample SAMEA2580110, study PRJEB22360) | human gut metagenome | biome: human gut; feature: human-associated habitat; material: faeces | place: Denmark | collected 2008/2010
TTCGTCCGGAAAAGACAATTGAAGAATGTATTGCTCTTGCCAAAGAATCATTGGAAAGCGGACGTGCATTAGCAACTTTGAAGAAATTCATTGAGTTAAATAGTTAATTTGATTTACGATTAGACAATTTACAATGTACGATTGAAGTTAGTATTACAAAAAAGATCCGTGCGTGTACATGTGTTTATGATTTCAAAAGTGATATCAATCGTGCATCGTAAATCGTCTAATCATAAATCAATAAGTCTGATCATAAATATAAAAACCAACGAACTGATGAAAGATATATTATCCGAGATTATAGCCAACAAACGATTTGAAGTTGACCTGCAAAAGCGGGCTATTTCTATCGAACAATTACAGGAAGGTATCAGCGAATCTCCGACTCCCCGCTCTATGAAGCAAGCATTAGCCTCTTCCGCATCAGGAATCATCGCCGAGTTCAAGCGACGCTCTCCTTCCAAAGGATGGATACAAGAAGAAGCGTGTCCGGAAGAGATCGTTCCCTCCTATGCAGCGGCAGGTGCCTCCGCCCTTTCCATCCTTACTGATGAGAAGTTTTTCGGAGGAAGCCTGAAAGATATCCGCACCGCACGCCCTTTGGTGGAAATTCCCATTCTTAGAAAAGACTTCATCATTGACGAATATCAACTCTATCAAGCACGCGTAATGGGTGCCGATGCCGTCCTGTTGATTGCCGCCTGCCTTACCCCAGAACAATGTCTTATGTTTGCGGAGTTAGCTCATACCCTCAACATGGAAGTACTGTTGGAAATCCATTCCAAAGAAGAACTTGACCACCTCAATCCATTTGTCGATATGTTGGGAGTGAATAACCGCAACCTCGGAACATTTCATACTGATGTGGAAAACTCCTTCCGTCTGGCAAAAGCGATGCAAACGGTCGCTCGTGAAAGAAATCTTTCTCCTTTGTTAGTATCAGAAAGCGGTATTTCGACCACAACCACCGTATCGAACCTCAGAGAAGCTGGTTTTCATGGATTCCTGATCGGAGAGACATTCATGAAAACCGATGTACCAGGCGACACTCTCGCACAATTCATAGGAAGATTATCATGATCATCAAAGTATGCGGAATGCGTGATCCCGAAAATATACGGGAAGTTGCAGCCTTAGGGGTTGACTGGATAGGACTGATATTTTTCGCGAGAAGCCCACGAAGAATAACTAACAATGGACAATTAACTATTGACAATGGCGGCAAGCGGTATTCCGATTGTCAATTGTCAATTATCAATTATCCATTAAAAAAGGTCGGTGTTTTTGTCAACACTTCCTTCGAAGAGTTGGTGGAAACAGCGGCATTTTTCCGACTCGATTACCTGCAACTGCACGGAAATGAAACACCGGAAGATTGCCATGCCTTGCAAAAGCGTGGTTACTCGCTGATCAAAGCATTTCAGATTGCAACAGCTTGCGATCTTGAACAAACTACCAATTATGAAGGGCGTGTCGATTACTTCCTCTTCGATACCAAATGCAATAGTTATGGAGGTTCCGGCAAACAATTCGATTGGTCCGTGCTCGAAGCCTACCGGGGAAAGACTCCTTTCCTGTTAAGCGGAGGCATCCGTCCGGAAAGTGCTGGGGCAATACGTTCTTTCCGGCATCCCCGCCTCGCCGGGATCGACCTGAACAGCGGATTCGAGATTGAACCGGGGCTGAAAGACATAGGAAAGCTAAAGGAGTTTTTAAAAGCAATTCAAAATCATAATTCATAAATCTGAAATCACAAATCAAAAGATGAACCGTATCACAAACTTATTCAACACAAAAAAGAACGGAATCCTTTCCGTCTTCTTTACCGCCGGATATCCGAACCTGGATGACACGAAGAAGATATTAAAAGAGTTAGAAAACAAAGGAATAGACATGGTAGAGATCGGTATTCCCTTCTCCGACCCGATGGCAGACGGCCCCGTGATCCAGGAAGCCTCTACTGCCGCGTTACGAAACGGGATGTCATTGCATGTTCTGTTCGAACAGTTAGAAGATATCCGTCAGGATGTGCATATCCCGATTATCCTGATGGGCTATCTGAACCCGATCATGCAATATGGTTTCGAAGCGTTCTGCCGGAAATGTGTGCAGACAGGAGTAGACGGCATGATCATCCCGGATCTGCCTTTTGCCGATTATATGGCGGATTATAAGGCCATCGTCGATCGATATGACCTCAAAATGATTATGCTCATCACACCCGAAACATCCGAAGAACGCATCCGCCTGATCGATGAACATACAAGCGGTTTCATCTATATGGTATCGAGCGCCTCCACTACCGGAGCGCAGCAGAGTTTCAACGAGCAGAAGCAGGCTTATTTCCACCGCATCAACGGGATGGGACTCCGGAATCCGCGCCTGGTCGGTTTTGGTATATCGAACAAAGCAACCTTCGATGCAGTAGCTATTAACTCATCAGGGGCTATTATAGGAAGCAAATTTATACAATTATTGAAAAGCGAACCGATCTCTGTCGCCGTCGATAAGTTACGGGCAGCCATTCAGGAGTGAAATGAACAGAAAAACAAACATTTTAAAACAGTCGTCCTCCAGCAAATAGGAAAAATACTTCTTTTTACCTTTTCGTTGAGGGACGGCAATAAATCAGACCTACCTCAAAGGACTGATAGATGTCGATATCCTGCCGCCCATGGATTGTCGCCGAATAAGCCGATTACTTTATCGGAAAGTTGTACCTGCAAATACCGATAGTGTAAAATAAACTGTGTCACGCATTATTTCTCAGTAGAAAACTCATCGGTCGGGGAACGGGCAGCGCCAAGGGGCTGGACCACCCGTCCCGACGAGCGTAAAATTACAATAATTTAAATCGTTCTCCAAACTTTATGGCAAGTGGCTGTGAGATTGTAGCCCAATTGGCAAGTGGCATAGTCCACTTCTTCCGTATATTACGGTATGCAAGATAAACCAGTTTCTCAAGGGCTGTATCTGACGGGAACACGCCCTTGTTTTTTGTTACCTTACGGATTTGGCGGTGATACCCTTCAACGGTATTTGTAGTATATATAAGCTTACGGATAGCCGGAGTGTACTGGAAGTATTCGGACAGTTTATCCCAATTGTCCTGCCATGACCTGATGACGATAGGATACTGTTCACCCCATTTCTCTTCCAACTTAAGAAGTTCATTCTCTGCAGATTCTTTATTTACAGCCTGATAGACGCATTTCAAGTCCTTCAGGAATTCCTTTTGATTTTTGGAGCCCACATACTTGATGGAGTTACGAATCTGATGTACGACACAAAGCTGTACAGCAGTATTGGGATAAACACTTTGGATTGCTTCAGGAAAACCTTTCAAACCGTCTATACAGGCTATAAGGATATCTTCAACTCCACGGTTCTGGAGGTCTGTCAGCACACTGAGCCAGAAGTTTGCCCCCTCATTCCTTGATATATACATTCCGAGCAGCTCCTTATGTCCTTCCTTGTCAATACCCAGCACATTATAGATTGCACGTGTAACTGCACAACCACGTTCATCCGTTACCTTATAATGGATGGCATCCATCCAGACTATGGGATAGACAGAATCAAGCATACGTGATTTCCATGCCTTTATTTCCGGAAGTACACGGTCTGTAATGGAACTGATTGTATCTGCCGATACACGATTACCAAGATTCTCTTCCATCCACTCACTAATCTCACGTGTGCTATTACCAAGAGCATACAGGCCTATTATACGGTCTGCTACGCCTTCTGCAAGAATTGTCTCACGCTTTTTAATGAATTGTGGATCAAAACTTGAATTACGGTCACGGGGAGTGGATACGGTTACCTCACCCAATGCCGTTTGGACCTGTTTTTGCATTTTCCCGTTACGGCGGTTGCCCATTTGACGTTCTTCTGTAAGATATGCATCCATCTCACCCTCCAGAGCTGCATTCAGGATACTTTCCAATAAAGGGGCAAAAGCACCGTCTTTACCTAACAAAGGCTTACCTGCTTTCAGCTGTTCAATTGCCTTGTTCTTGATACTCTCAAAATCAAATTCTTCTTTCATAAAAAAACTGTGTTAGCAAAGTTAATATTTTATTTTAATCTTTGCTGACACAGTTTAATTTACATCCTTTTAGATAAAGAAACGGTAATCGTATGTTACACCATTATATTGTCTTAACAAGTTTCCCACCTGCGCCAATGTATTAGAAGTGTCAATTGTAGCAGGTAACTTTGTATATAGATTAAACGAGTTCCAATTCATTTTTGTAAATCCTAGAATTTCTTTAGCAATAGTTTCCAAATCTCCATGTCCATAGTATTTGGTAATTTTTAAAGGAGCAGGAATACAACGTCCTCCTTGGTAGTATCTACGATTTGACTGTATTGAGGGAACTACTCCATGTGTCCATAACAAAGCATTTCTCGATGATAGTTTAATGCAAGTTCCTCTATCAACAGGATATCCATCTTCAAGAAATTGACCATACATAATCTTCTCTGCAATAAACTTTAAATCATATTCTTGAGTGATTGTGATCAAATCAATTTCTGATATTCCTGCTTGCTTTAATGCGTTTGTTATACCTTCAATCTCATCATTCTTAAAAGGGGTTCGTTTATGAACTACAACTCTTTGAGGTAACTTTTCCATAGCGTCTTGAAAAAGAGCCAGTATATCCATCCCAAATTTATAAGCTTCTTCAAAATTTAAATAAGGATTTTTCTTTTTGTCAAATTGCGGATGTTCAACTTTTGACAGTTTATATCTTAATCCCTGTCCTTGTGCATTGTATATATGGCTACAACCTAAAGCAACTTCAGCTTTACCTGAATATTGCTTTTTTATGCTATATCCAATTCCTGCATATGCTGTATTTTGATCTAAGTCTGCAAGAGTCCAGGGAGTTCTTAAAGCTTTCACAAATAAAGCTAAAGAGAGCCACCATGAAATTTCACATACCATCTTGTCATATAAAGTCTTTTCTTCTATAAATTGGGTCGTGAATCTATGTTGGGCGGCAAACGCTTTAATATAGTTATGCAAATCAAATGTTTCTCCATGATAATTGAATTGTCTATAGTTACTCCATGAATTAGGTACAAATATTAATAGCACAATTCCTGGGAACTGTTCTGAAAGTTTTTGCCCTTCTGTACAAATAGTTTTTGCTAAATTAATGGCACTTTTAGGATTATCATTTATTGATACCCATTTTTCAGAATGTATTTCAGGAATATCAAGTCTACAGTTATAAATATTACTAAAACCGGTATAATGATGTACATAGTCGGATAATTTATCTGCAGATACTGTAGAATTTAGTCTTTTTAGAAATTCACTAAATTTTAAAGAATAAGAAGTAGGACAGATACTGCCAATGCATACATCTTTAGGGAATACATCAAAATAATTCGCATCGAAAGGTCTGTATTTTGATAATCCTCTCATCGGATTGTCATCATATGCTGGTTTATTAACGTATGGATTTATAAATTCAAGCTTGGGTTCGTTAATGTGTATGCCATGATATAATGTTTGATTTATATTATATCCCTTCGGAGAATATATCGTTATGTTACCTTGTCCGTAATGGTGTATTTCAGCATAACCACGATTATTGGATATTTTAAAGATAAAACCACTTCGTGAATTAACAGGTATCTCAAAACATAATCTTTTACCATTAAACATTATATTACACCATTCTTGTAATTTCTTCTCATATTGCTGATTTCTCATTTTATCCAAATACTCATGAGAGTATTGTTGTTTGATCTCCTTTTTTATTTGGTCATTAGAAATAAAATAGACTGTTGGAGTGATTGAAAACAAGACATATTTCTTTTGTGGGACAAATGATAATCCACATTCAATAGCTTCATGTATTGTTACATTATTCTTATTTGCATAAATATCTTTTTTATATAGCATAGAACGCTTGTAATCAACACCTAACCCTCTAATTTGAGAGATTCCATAAAGTGCAGCTTTGAGAAATAATTCTTTAAAATGGCTATTCTTCTCTATTTCATCAATAGAAATATGAACACGCTCAATTTCACTAATTAAATTTTTCCCAAAAACTTCATTGATAGTAGATACAGTTGAGATGGCATATACTTTGTCTTTATATGGTACAGCAATAAGGGGTTTTTCTTTAATCTTTTCTCTAAGATATTTCCATCTGTTTTCATTCTCATCGTATGAAATTTGAAACTGAAATATTTCATCGGGAAAAGTAGCTGGAATTAGATTACTTTTCAGATATTTTTTTGTACTTCCATCCTGTATGTAAAATGGAGTTGTTGTATTGTCTATACTTATTACTTTAAGTATTTCATTGATCTCCTCTTGTTTATTAGAATCTTCATTAAAACAGAATTTTACAAGAGATAACATGACGTTATCAAATCCGTTTGTGTCAATATAAAACGCTTGTCTTCCAGCAGATCGAATAGTTTGAATCAAATCTGCTATTTCTGGTGTAATATCCTTGCCGTAGCCACACCAATATAATCTTCCTGCTCCCTTATCCGTAAAAGCTTCTTTCAAAGCAGACATAAGAGATTTATCTCTTCCACTATATCCTATGATAATTAAATTTTTGTCAACAAAATAACGTCGCAAAGCTGAAACAAATTCACTATTTTGTGAATCTAGTTCTTTCTCTGTATTTTTGAGTGTTCTAAATTTACAATCTCCATGTAATGCTATATAAAGTAATTCACTTGAACTTTCTGTCCTATATATACGATCAACACAATCAAGATTTATAGCTATAGGTGTTATATTGGCTTGTTGTGCAGCTCTTTCCACGAGTCCATCGAAATTTGTACTCCAAACAGATTTTACAATTCCATATTTATTCAACAGACATAGCAATTTATATCCTACATACGGACTTTTTCCATTGCACAGGCTTTCAAAATATTTAGTTCTGTCCGCATCTATTGGATATGAAGCTTCGGCATAAAAAGAATATTCTTCTGGACTCCCCAATTGTGGATATTTCCCTTGCACATCTAACCATTTCTGAATGATGTCTTTACTTAAATCAGATTTTTTGGGATCTACTAATTTTTTTTGATTACCTGATAATGATTGATATATTAAAAATTTCCAATCCCATATACAATCGTTTGCCGATTGAATACCAGATGATATGGATGCACCGGCACCTAATAGGACACCAAATGACCCATCTAAATTTTGTTTGATTGATCGTAAAAAAGCATCAAATTCTAAATATAAATTTTCGGGCATATTCATATTTATATTATAAGTCGTTGGTTATCGTGATTTTATTATTTCTCGTATATCTGACTCACAGTCTCGGCTGTTTCTTTCATCATTTGTCGTAATGACTCAGGGGCAATAACCTCTATTTGTGCACCAAACGAACGGAGCAAAGAACGTAACTCATAATTATTTTGGACTTTTAAGGTTATCTTCCAATATCCATCTTCAAGAGGTGTTGTCACTGCTGATTGAGATTCATGAAGTGGCTTAGTCACAATATATCCAATGGCTTTATCACTAACCTTTAAAATGACTTCTTCTACAGGAGCATTTGAACGCGAAACGCCGACGATATCGCTAAAGTATTCTTTAAAATCTATTCCTTCAGGTTGTATTATGTATTGTTTAGATGTTTCCTTTACTCCTTCGATTCTATCAATTGCAAAGTTTGATAGATAATCCGAGTCTTTATGTTTGCCGATCAGAAACCAGCGATTATTATATTGTTTAAGATGATAAGGAGTAACAATTACAGTTCTAGCGTCCTTCCCAAATGGATGATATATAATTTCAATTACCCTTTTGTTAACAATTGCATTAAAAATGGGTTTATAGTATAAATCCATTCCTTTGAGATAGGGATTATGCTGAAAACTTACAACTGAATCCATACTATCTCCTAATTTACTGGTCGTATATAGTCTTTTTTCAAGGTCGTTTAACCACTCAAATTGTGGTACTCCATCGAAACGTTTAAGAAGTATCAATGCATCATAAATCAAAATGAGCTCTTCTTGATTGATAGGTTGATTTTTAATGGAAGCCCCTTTGGTATGGTATCGGTAATATTTTCTATGCCCATCTCGAATGGCATCTATCTCCATACTATATCCTTCTTCACTTTCAATGAATTTTAGATCTTCTTGCACTTGACGTTTTTTTACTCCGCAACCATCTTTCGTTTCTCCATTGTACAGATAGAGCGCTTCATTGCAGGCATCTACTAAATCCTCAATATAGTAACGCCTAGACCAATTGCTCAGGCATTTATCTATAATCTGGTATCTTAACTGTGCATTCTTATTCGTTGGCATAGGCAATACTATTTATCAAATAATACAAAGCTAGTTATGAACAATGCAGTCTTTCTGCATTGTTCATAATCTTTTATATTAAATCTTCTAATTTATCTACTATTGCAGCAATTTCTGTAGAATCAATACTTCCGTTCTCATGGTCAACTGTAGTAAATAAATTTACTCCTTCGATGTAACCGATTGATTTATAAAAATCTCGTTTCTTTTCCCATGATTCCTTATAGGCGGGATTATCTAACATTCCTAAATGTTCCCAAAGAATGGTATCTCCAGATGCATCTTCAAAAGTAAAATCAGGAATACATCGGCGGCCGTTATCTTCTATCATTCTTTCATATTCAAAGTCAATACCTCGTTCATATAGCATATTAGCAATAATTACTTCAGACTTGCTACGTACGATTAAACCTGGCTTTAAGGTTGTGTGAATCAATCCTTCCACATATGGAATGTTTGAAATATCTTCACGAACAGATGTAGAGAAAAGATTTGTATTTCGCTTAGCTAAAACTGACATCTGAGGTTTAGTATACTCGATTAACCACGATATATTATCTTGTATCAACAGAATTAATTTCTTTCTTGCTCGTGTTAAAGCTGTATAGATTAATTCACGTGAAAGTATACGTCCGCTTTTAGGAAGAACAACCAACACAGTATCAAAATCGCTCCCTTGACTCTTATGGATAGTTATAGCATAAGCCAAGTCTATTGTATTATCAGCCTCATCCGACTTAGAAGAATAATATGAAAATCTCTTGTTGGGTAACCCAGTAAAAACAACTGTAGATTTCTTTTCTCTTTTATTTGCATAATTAACAAAACCTATTTGACCATTTGAAAGTTGACATTCTTCTTTACTCGTAGATTTCTTGCGTTCATTCTTTAATTGAATTACCTTATCTAGAGCAGATATGGTAATAGGAGCTATTTCTATTGAAAAATTCTTATTTATACCAACCCACTCTTGGAAATACGAATTAATCTGGAATGTTCCCCATACCGGATTTTTTACCGGGGATAAAACCTGAAATCTTTCAACCTTTGACGGATCATTTAAAGCTTTATTTACATCGTCAAGTCCTATAGATTTACGAATCTTATCGGATAAAGATTTACCTTCCTCTTCTGGCAACTCTTTTTCAATGGCCTCTTTCAAGCAGTCTTTAAGGTCGTTTTCATCATTCCAAGTATAAACAACCAAGTCATTATTAAGATTTCCTTTGGCAACTTGCTCAAAAATGAGATCGGAATTCTTTGCAGGTTTTTCTCCAGAGAACCATGATGCTAAAGTCAATATGTCAGAGTCTCCTGTATTAATAGTTCTTACAACATATCGCAATTTTGTTATTGCCGATCTTAAATATTCGTCTTTATTATCCTTTAGGTAGTTAAATAAGTCTGCAAATGGTCTGCCAGGGCCAATAGGAGGTAATTGAAATGGATCTCCAATTAAAATTATTCGATTAATGTTCTTTAAATCCAGTGCTTTCATTAAGACATAAAAGTCCTTACATGTAAGCATGGAGCACTCGTCAATAATGACATTTTTTGCTCCACAGTATTTACGTTTTTCTGCATCTTCAGGAACACAAGGTGTCATTGTATCCCAGTCAAAGAAACCCTGACGCGTCAGAAATTGCGCAATAGTTAGGGCTTGAATATCTGCAGACATGTTACCCAAGCGAACTCGCGCTTTCCCTGTAGGAGCCAAAAGGAGTGTACCTTCTGCTTTTATTTGTGGCGATTTTAAGAAAGCTTTGACAACTGTAGTTTTGCCTGTTCCAGCTGGACCTGCCAGCACAGAAAGGCGCTTACTGCAGAACATTTCCAATGCCTTTACCTGGTCAGCTACAGCATTACGGCATCGCTCATTTGCTTCATTGTAACCATCAATAGATGCTTTAACGATCGTATTCCAGTCTTCTTTTAATGGTGATTTGACATCCTTTGAAGCACGACCTTTGAATATCTTACGCAAATAATCATCAATTTCTTTATATTCCTTCAACTGCAGTGCACACCTGTCATCAGTATTAAGATATATAGTTTTTTCTTCAATGAACTCTTTGTTTGACATTAAATAATTATATGGCAGTTGATGATTATCCGCAGCCAAACAATCTTTTATATATAACTCAATCTCGTTTGCAGAAATTAATGTATCACCATCACTGAGACTTGCCACAAGTTTTGAAATGATAAATGAGCGGATCCTTCTATTATCAATTACGGATTCCACTAGTGAAGGAGCTTTTGGAGTCCATTTGCCTTGAATCTTAGGGTCAGCCATTATGCCAAGATCAATCATTTCGGTTGTAACAGGAAGATAATTTTCAATAAGACTCTCCTCGCTGATAATATATGGATTATTTAATAATTCATCATAGCAGCCAGGACTATCAAACCACCATTTTATTACTTCCGAATTTATTTCAAAACGTGATAGCAGTTCCAGTACTTGTCTTTGGTTACTTAGAGTATTTTTCCAAAGAATACGATAATGAGTAAGTTCACTTTTATATACGGAATCAGGAAGAGACAATTCACCTTTCATCAATTTATCAAAGGCTTCCCATGGATTATCTTTAACCCCACAATATCCATTATTTCGTAAATCCTGTTCAATTATAAATGCATAATTTACCCCTATTGCTGATAAAGCCTCGGCGAAAGCTGGGAAAGGACCTATCATATCCTTCACCTTTGCAATTTGGGAATCTATCCACAAAATTTGTTGTTTCCAGTTTCCTCCGACAAGTCCATGATTAATGACACATTCTAAACATTTCCTGGCTACATTCAAAATAATCAACATGCTATGGTTACTAACATATTCACAACCATACGACAACTCGTTAAAAATTTTCTGGCTATTGCCTAGCTTTGGAATGGTAATTTTTATTTCATCAATTACTTCTTGTTTTGATTTTCCTGTTTGGGCTTTTACATAGTCTTCATCAAGTGACATATATTCATGATATGGCAAAAGAAATCCTTTTGACTTCTTCAAATCAGTTCTTATACCATGTTCAAAAATCAAATCCCAAAAAGGATATGTATAATCAGTTGTTGTCTCATATGTTTGTAGCGGTAAAACTTTAGTAATTTCACCTATACCAACGATTAATTTTGCATCTTCATCAATTGGATTACCACTTTTGCAATAGAAAACTCCGAGTGAAGTGCCAGCTTCTATATTTAATCTAAAGTGATTTAATATTTCAAACTGTCTCTCTTTTCCATATACCCAAGATGTAGGAAACGGTGCAGTTTCATCATCAGACATATTCGGATATTTATGATTCAGTTCTTCCTGATAATCACGAGATAGATATCGGAAAGGTATTCCAAAAAAGCTATATGGTTTGAGTTCTATTGTTGTAGGTAAGAGCTTTGCATGTGGAGTCTCTCCAAAAGCATAAACATGTTTGAAGATTCTTTTATATGGCTTCTCATTCATAAAACCACCATTCTCGCCAACACAAGCAGGTAATTGATCTTGCTTGAGAGAATTCCAATCCTTTCCTGCATAAGTTTCTTCTTTGTTCTCATCTTTTCTTTCAGATATATTGTGAAGCATCATGCAGAATGGATTATTTTTCGGACATTGACAAATAGTTCCATTCCATTTATTATCGTGCCAAGGCACACGGATTGATATATGTTTCATGATAATCGTCTTATTTCGTATTAATATTATTTCCTACAATCTTGGCAAACGCATCAGCACATTTCTTAATATCTTCATACTCCGCTAGTTTTTTGCCACTAAGGTTATCGTCTGTCCAATCTTCAATATCTTTTGCATACACATCTTTGATGGAGCTTTGTAGCAATTCTATTTTAAGAGGAACAGGAAGATTACTTATTTGCATATCATCAATGATTCTTTTGAAATAAGCAAAATCACCTTCTATGATAAATCCCTTATCTGCTGCTATACGATAAATCGCAATCCAATGTCTTTGCTTGCTCAAAGGTGACCTTTTAGGTTCATATCCAATAAGCTGGCAAATGCTCTTTTTCAGAGTTGCGATTCGTTTTTCTTCTGGCCAATCCTTTACGTTCGCTTCAGCGACCAGTTGTTGGTCATCATTTTCTTCATTATAATATGGATGCAACTGAATTACTTTATGGAAATAAGAATTTTCTTTGTGAACACTTTCGGACTTTTGTATTTCATGTCCATTCATTTCCAAATCTGTAATAGAAGAACCTGTAGCATAGAAATACATGGTCAGGATGATGCTGATTGCAGTGTCAACTTCCTGTTCTGAAGCTGTAGGAGAAATATGTGATTCACTGTTTCTCCAACCTTTAATGAGCATGAGGTATTGATATAGCTGCTGCTTTCCTTCATCCGTGCTGTATTTCAGATTCCACAGACATTTATGAGCATAAATCACGTTTTTCCAAGTTACATCTTCACCGGGATTTTGGGCAGGAACTTCATGGCCTTTCATCAGATAATACAATTTCTTCAGATATGCCTCAAACTTGGTGACTAATAAATTAAATGCAACAAACTTATCTACGATGGTTGCTCTCTTACCGTATAGATTTGTAAATGCCCGCTGGATAAAAATGCCTACATTGTCCAAAGAGTCAATTGACGGTGTGTCTGTTACATAGAATACGCTGTCTATAATCTCGTCGATAGGACGCATTTGTGGAAGCACTGCGGTCAAAGTTGTTTTCAGAATGCTCCGGATATTATCTTTTATGACGGCCACGTCTACATGCTGTACTTCGTCTGTAATAACGTCTTCGTCTTGCGGCACCTGTTCTTCTTCGGATTGATAATTCTCCTCTATGTTCAAGTACGCTTTCAGAATACGTTCTCTACAACTGCTGTCTAAAATAAACTCTCGAAATAATTTGTCTGCCTTGGGAATAACCAGACGAGCCGGAACTTCTGTACCTTCTACTTTGGCAATGAACTCACGAGTTTTGGCCATGTTCAATGTCAGTTTCAAATTGTCAAACTGACTGAACTCATTCAGATTCTGTTCCGTTACATTACGACTCATGATGTGCTCCAGTTGACTGGTGTTTATACCAGTAGCTTCGGCCAAAATCATTACTTGTTTGTGCAATTCGCGGAATTGGTATTCTGCGATATAATCATAGATCGTTTTACCCGGCGACAGGTGTAAATCTCCACTTTGCAGGTCGTGTAGGATAATCATTGCCGTACGCTGATCCTTTTGTGATAGAGAAGCAAAGGTTTTGTGCAACTCTTTAAAGGCTTCTTTGGTCAGTTCGCTTCCCGGACCGGACATGTAGAGGTTCTTGATGAACTTCACAAACTTGGAGTTGATATATTCGGCATCGATCGTACCCGTACCTGTTTCTGTGATATAGGTATCAATAGGATAGTCAAAATCATTTCCTTCCGTACTGCCATCTCCATTACCTTCAAACAGTTCCCTGTATCGTTGCAGCAGAATAAGGTAAGTCTGTTCGTCCAGTTCCATTTTGACGTAGGTATAGGTATCGCCATGCTGGAACTCATATTCATCCTTATCCCATGTGAATCCTTGCAGCTTGGCTGCTTCCAGCAGATGGGTCATCTGGCTGAAATCTTTGGCAAACATATTCCTGTCTTCTCTTGATTCCGGCAATTTGGTAAAGTTTTCGATTTTCTGTGCCTGGAATATATCCCTTATGTGCAAGAACTTCTGGTTGATATTTGTCAGATTGCTTTCCAGTTTATCGACAAAAACACCTAACGGCCTATCCACATATACATCGAGTGCATCGTTGATATTCTGCTCCATGGTGTAAGGGAAAGAGTAATAGCGGATAATGCCGAAAGGCTTGTCCGGACCAAACAGGCGGTTGGTGCGTGAGAACGACTGGATAATGTCCACATATTTCATTACCTTATCCACATACAGCGTATTTACCCATTTGGAATCATAACCTGTCAACATCTGTGAGACCACAATAAGCAGGTCTATCTGCTGTGCGTGATCATGTTCTATATTGAGGTAAGGCTTCTTGTGTGCCAGTCTTTTGGCCACATCCTTTTTGTATTTGGCATATGTGGAAAGCTGGAATGTTGTTCCATATTTCCGGTTATAGTCATCCAGCATCTCCAGCAAGGCATCTTCCTTGGCAATTCCGCCATCAGAATTGTCTATGTTGTTGTCGAATACGGCTACCACATTCAGGGAAGGATATTGCTCCTTGAATATCCGATAATAAGCTATTGCCTCAGGTATATTCTTTGTAGCCAGAATTGCGTGGAATTTACCGTTCTTGCTCAGTTTATCCCTTCCACTTGCGATGTCGGCTGCGACAGTCTGGTGATGAACAGGCTGCTGATACAAGTCTTTAGGCAGATAATGTTCTATTCCGTGTAAGGTTTCATTTCCTTCCTTATAAGTGTCCGGCATCTTCAGTTTATTCATGAACCTGTTGTAAATAGACATTTTCTGTTCGTCATTTTCAATCTCCTCGATGCTGTTTACCTTCAGTTGGGAGAATGCCACTTTTTCGCGAAGCTCATTGTCTTCGTAGGTTCTCACCATATACGGATCGAATCCCAATACGTTGTGATCAGGGATTCCGTTGGCGATGGTGTATTTATGAATCATGTCGCCGAATATGGTTTCGGTCATGATTTCATGCTTGGCGTTTTCTTTGAAGACTGGTGTTCCCGTGAAACCGAAAAGCAGGGCTCTTTTGAAGGTATTCTTGATACCTATCAGCATATCGCCGAACACGCTACGATGACATTCGTCTATGATAAATACCAGTCGTTTACGATCTATCAAATCAATGTCATCTTGCGAAATATCTTTCCCTGCTTTGATGTTCGACATCTTCTGAATAGAGGTCACAATCAGTCGGTCGTCGTTATCTGTACTTTTGAGCTTACTCAACAGGATAGCTGTGTTCTGCGTATCCTGAATAGCTTCGTCTTCTCCCGCAAATCCACGATATTCGTCCAACGATTGCACGCTCAGTTCGATGCGGTCTAATAAGAATACGACTTTGTCGGCATCGCCGGAATTGGCAATGAGCTGTGCAGACTTGAAACTGGTCATGGTCTTTCCGGAACCGGTGGTATGCCACACATATCCGCCACGATGCTGATGAGTATCCCAGTTGGTTTTATGTGTTATATCACTAATTTTACTAGCTGCAAAATACTGATAGCTGCGAAGTACTTTCAGTGTCTTATCCTTATCGTCGGCAATGGTATAATAACCGATTAGCTGATGTGCCATAGGAATACTGAGCAAATCGGACACAATTCGCCTCCAGTCTCGTATGACAGTATTGTTAAAGTCTTCCCAATGGAAGTAGAATTCCGGCTTGAAATTCTCTTCTTTGCCCGGATTGGCGAAATAGAGTGTCTCTTCCGGAGTCATGGCCACGAAAATCTGTACCATCTTGAAGATACCGTTGCCGAATACACCTTCGTGAGTATAACGCTTAATCTGAAAGGTAGCCTGACTTACATCTACTTTGGAACGTTTCAGTTCGATATGGATCACCGGCATCCCATTGATGAGCAACATCACATCACCCCGTCGGTCACCGCCCAATGGGTGTGAAGCCTTGAAACGAGGTTGGCGGGCAATCTGGTAGCGGCTCTGTCCGGCACTGATTTCGCGTGCATCGAAAATCTTCAGATAGACTTCTTTGCCGTAATTGTTTGTATCGGCAGGGATTGTCGCGTTTGATGCATACCTGTCCGCCATTGATAAACATATTCATGGCGTATGGGCTGTCGCACAGATTTACCTGATCAATGATTTGGCGCATTTCACTTGCGGTAAGCGGATAATTGCCTAATTTATTGATGTCTCGGTTGTTGTCAAAGAGAATTTTTGCCCAGTTCTGAATTAAATCTTCTTCTGTGGGTTGTACGATTACTTCCTTTTCCCAACCGTGATGGGGAAGAAGGTCAACCAAAGCTTGTTCAAACTGACTTTCCTTGACGAAATATTGTATGTCGTTTATAGTATCCATATTTATTCCATTAAAGGTTTGAATGATATTTATACAAACATTTTATCCAGACAAGCTGCCTTGATTTGTTTTAGCTTTTCAAGGCGCTGGGTTTGGAGAGAGATTTGTTTATCTAGATTACAGAAATAGGATGCGATTTTTTGTTGTTCTAATTTTGAAGGTATAAAAAAATTCATCTCTTTAAACTCATCAAAACTTATTGTACGGCCATCTCTAATCCCGTAAGTAATAAGTTCTAATCGTTTTATAAATCCTTTAGATGTAAAAATAT
>OGRM01001263.1_pt1 | contig 16531 bp, 9 predicted proteins | sample 1553491 | NCBI WGS metagenome assembly OGRM01 (sample SAMEA2580110, study PRJEB22360) | human gut metagenome | biome: human gut; feature: human-associated habitat; material: faeces | place: Denmark | collected 2008/2010
TTGCCGCTGCTGCAAGTGAAAAACAGACAATCACAGCCGCAATAACAATTACTAACAAAATAATCAGCCACATAGAAGATCTCCTTTCAAACATTTACACTCTTATAGTATACCTGAAACGATAATCTTTACACTTGACATTCCAAATCTTCCTATTTATAATTGTGAGTGTCTTTACTAGATGAGAAAAGAGGAATTACTATGAGTTTTAATTTTGTGAAAAAGCTTCCTACACCTGCCGAAATTCGTGAACAGTACCCGGTATCTGACGCGATTATACAGGTAAAAAAGGAACGTGATGAAATGATCCGCAAGGTATTTACCGGCGAGAGTGACAAATTTCTTGTCATTATCGGTCCTTGCTCTGCTGATAACGAAGATGCAGTTTTAGATTATGTTCACCGACTGGCACGCGTTCAGGAGAAGGTTTCTGACAAGCTGATTCTGATTCCGCGTATCTACACAAACAAGCCGCGTACTACTGGTGAAGGCTATAAGGGCATGGTTCACCAGCCAGACCCTGAGAAAAAACCGGATATGTTAGCCGGAATACTTGCAATACGCCATATGCACATGCGTGCTGTTGCTGAGACTGGTCTGACTGCTGCCGATGAGATGCTGTATCCAGAAAACTGGCGTTACCTGTCAGATATTCTTTCATATGTTGCTGTCGGTGCCCGTTCTGTTGAAAATCAGCAACATCGTCTGACAGTAAGCGGAATTGACATTCCTGCCGGTATGAAGAACCCGACAAGCGGTGATTTATCTGTTATGTTAAACTCCGTTGTTGCTGCACAGCATGGACATGACTTTATCTTCCGCGGCTGGGAAGTTCAGACAGATGGAAATCCATTAACTCATACTATTTTGCGCGGTGCTGTTGATAAATATGGAAAAACAATCCCGAACTATCACTATGAAGATCTGATGCATTTGTGCGAACTGTATGACCAGAAGAAACTTGCAGATCCGGCTGTTATTGTCGATGCAAACCATGCAAATTCCGGCAAGAAGTATCTGGAACAGATTCGGATTTGCAACGAAGTGCTGCATAGCTGCCGTCACAGCGATGACATCCGAAAGCTGTTCAAGGGCTTCATGATTGAAAGCTATATTGAAGATGGTGCACAGAAGATTGGCGAAGGCGTTTACGGAAAGTCCATTACAGATCCGTGCCTGGGCTGGGAAAAGTCCGAAAAGCTGATTTACACCATCGCAGACCAGCTTTAATGGCTTAGAAGCCAAAATTTTTGATACGTGCATAAAAAATGAGCAGATTTCCAGCAATGGGAACTGCTCATTTTTGTTTTATGGAACATTGGATACTTGCTGTGTCAACCGCTCAGGCTGTTCAAACCATAGGTTTCGTCCAAGTATTGCTTGCCGGTTTCCGTCTGAAAATAGACGTTCCGGAAGTGGGTGATTGCCTTTTTGGTCATTTTTTCTTCTCTGGCATTGACCAGAAAATCTGCCTCGACCAAAATCTGAAAATCAATCCCGTCAATTTCTGTATAGGTGTGGTGATGTCCAACCAAGAAACAAACCCGGTCAATCAGAGAATCAGAAAAGCCAATGGTCATCAGCATGGCACGGGCAAGCGGTGGACCTTCTTTTTCTTGATAAGCCCCTGCAGCAGAACGATATTTCCGCTCCGCAGCGTGAATACCAATGTCATGCACCAGTGCAGCTGCTTCAATTCGTGTTTGCAGCAGAGCATTGACCTGTTCGCTCTGTGCGATGGCACTGGCAAACGCATAGACTTTCATAAAATGATGGATTCGTTTCGGGTCATCGTGGTACAGCGTAATCATTGCTGTCACCAATTCATTGATTTTTGCATCCATAAAGAAACACGCCTCCTCTGTTAGAATTGGAAGTTCCAACTTCAGTATAACAGATAGATTTGTGGAATCTATGAATGCAAAAGAGGAAAAATGTTACAAAATAAAACAAATGAGTCCGCTGCAACCTTCGTTGATGACCCGTTCCAAGGTTTCCTGTAACTTGAGCCGTGCTTCCATCGGCATTTTGCTGAGCTTGCTGTGTAGTCCTTCATTGACCAGTTCATGCAGGGATTTCCCAAAGATGTTGGATGACCAAATTTTTGTTGGGTCTTCCTCGAATCCCTCTAATAAATACATGACCAGTTCTTCACTCTGTTTTTCCGTTCCGACAATCGGACTGACTGCCGTACGAATAGATGCTTTCATCATATGAATGGAAGGGGCAGAGGCTCGCAGCCGTACGCCATATTTTCCGCCCTGCTTGATGATTTCCGGTTCTTCCAGCGACATTTCTTCCAGCTGTGGCATAACGATGCCATAGCCAGTTGCTTCTACTGCTTCGAGGGCTGGGGCAATGCGGTCATAGGATTTTTTGATTTTGCAGAGTTCCGTTAGAACAGGGAACAAATCGCTTTCCGATGCAATCTGTAAGCCTGTGGTTTCGCCGAGAATCTGATAGAATAGAGAGCCATTCATAGTAACGGAAACAACGGCACGCCCTGTTCCTAAGTCGATTTGCTGCACGGAAGCGGAGAGAATATGTTCTGCTCCTGCAAGGGTTTCGGTCATCATTGGCACATCTCGCACATATCGCAGCGGTTCAGCAGCAGCCCGAATGCTGGAAAAGACGGATTTCCGCAGCCAATGTTCCGGATCTAAGGCAGTAATCCAGCCAGCTGTTTGAATTTGAACCTCTCGAATGGGGAACGCATAGAGCAGTTGCGTTAAAATCTCCTGAATGTCTGCTTCTTCGAGTTCGGGGCAGCAGACTGGCAGAACCGCTGCATGATATTTTTTCCGCAGGCTTTCGCAGAGGGCTTCGGTCTGTCGGCTGTGGGGTTCGATTGCATTGACCAGCACAACAAAGGGCTTTTCCAGCTGTTGCAGTTCCTGAATGACCCGTTCTTCACAGGCAGCATATTCTTCTCGTGGCAGGTTGGTAATGCTGCCGTCTGTGGTGACGACCAACCCAACGGTTGCATGTTCTGTAATGACTTTTTGCGTGCCGACTTCTGCCGCCATGCCGAACGGAACTTCTTCCTCAAACCACGGCGTTTTCACCATGCGGGGCATATCGTTTTCAATGTATCCCAATGCACTTGGCAGGATGTAACCCACACAATCCACCATCCGAATGCGGAAGTGGGTATGTTCACCAATGGTGATTTCCGCTGCTTCTTCCGGAATAAATTTCGGTTCTGTGGTCATAATGGTTTTTCCGGCAGCAGATTGCGGCAGTTCATCGACTGCTCGCAGGCGTTTGGATTCTTCTGGAATATTGGGAATGACCAGCTTTTCCATGAGCTGTTTAATCAGCGTAGATTTTCCGGTTCGGACAGGGCCGACAACGCCGATATAAATATCACCGCCAGTACGTTTGGCGATATCCTCGTAAATATCTTTTGCCATAGCGTTGCCTCCTTAAGATACAATGGGGATGAATAGCATTCCCGGTTTGGTTAGGGTATCGCCGGACAGGTCATTTTCTGCGGCAATCGCAGAAACTTTCGTGTTGCAGCGTTTGGCAATCTCCCAGACGGATTCGCCGACTGTACCATAATAGAGCCGTAGTGCACAGTCGCTATCTCGGGTACGTTTGCGGTTTTCATCGACCGTAATTTCAGAGAGTCCAGTTTGCTGTGTTGCTGGGTAGAGCATCCCTTGCAAGGAAATCGTAGCTTTGATGGAAAGGCTGCCATCTGCTGCCAAATGGAACGAACTGTCTGACGGTTCTGCCTCTGCACAAAGCATTGCTTGTTCCAGTGGAACGGTGGTTGCAAGCAATTCCTCGAACGCTTCTTCTTTCTCCAGCAGGAATGGCATGCCTTCTTGGTCTTTTGCAAGAACGCTGCAACAGAGCATGCCACTGACCCGAATGCGGTTTTGTTCTGGAACAGGCGTTGCACTGACGTTTTTAATTCGACACTGTAAATCGCTGACGAAATCCACGGGGGTATCTCCGGCAGGAATTGCAGCTGTGCAGGAAAACTGTTCTTTTAACAGAACTGGTGTGCCGTCAATTCGTAGCGGTGTCCGCACACAGTCGCACAAATATGCGGTGGAATAGGCATCCGTTACAATCGAAATGGTAGCCGGTTTGCAGGCGGTGCAGGTAATCCGTAAATCTGCCTCACAGTGCAAGTTATCGGAATCGCTGCCCTTGTTGGAAACGGGCTTGCATTCGCAGCGAATCACCTGCACCGCAGCCATACCCGTAAAGGTTTCATCAATCTGCTCCATGTCGATGATTTGGCTGTACGGCAGCGTGAATTGCATGGATTCCGGTTCGGTTTGTTCCTCGGATGTGCTGCAATAGAGGAGCGACACAAGCACTTCGCCCCGTACCACGAATTTTCCGGCAATGATGGATTGTTCGCCCTGTTCTGCCCGTGCCGTGCAGCGAAGAATGCTTTGAATGGGGGCTTTTGCAGCGTTTCGCTCGATGTCCTCGGATAGAGAAATAGTTTTAACGGCACGCTGTTTCTGGCTGGCGTAGGCAATCGTCTGTTTCTGGCACTGTACTTGCATGCCGAATACATCGGAGATGACTTCCTGCATGCGTTCGCCTGTAATTTGAACCCGAACAGAAACCGCCCCCCGCACATCCAGCCGTCTGCGGCTGACTGCCCGACAATTCGCATAATCTGCCTTTGCTTGCAGCAGAACTGCTGGATTTTCTGGCTTCTCCGGCAGGTCTAAGGTTTTGGTATAGTGCATGGTCTGTGTCACACATTGCAGACGGTGACTATCAGAGCCACAGTAGAGAATCCGAAGATCCACTTGTAATTCATAGCTGAGTCGGGTTTCCTGCAACTGATATTCTAAGATGGCAGGCTGCATTTCACAGCGGATGATGCGGAAAATTTCCGGATCATAGTCGGGCAGCACATAATCCAGTTCCACGCCCTGTTCCTGTGTTTCATCCAAAATGCGTTCTGTCACGGGAATTCGTTCCCGGTTGATTTTCCACTCCATGCGGTGATCCTCCTGATAAATCCCATGCTGGGTTGATGTTACTACAATCTATGCAGACAGGCAGCGGTTTATGTTCCTGCATGAAATTTTCCGATTTCTGTAAGGAATTTTCAATGATGCCCAATGCGTGAAAATAAAAAACCTTGACAATTTGCTGTTCCTGTCGTATAATAAAACTACATGTGATAGTTCGTTTCCAAAAACGATACTGGTTGGAATCGTTTTTTGGTTTTCTGGTAAGAAGCAATCTTACAAACTCGTTTGGAAATGACTGCATTTTTTCGATGCAGGATCATATATCATACTTATTTATAATCGTACAATGCAAATGCGGCAAATAAACAGAACAACATCAGGGAACCACCGCTGCTGAAAGCAGGAGCAGCGGCCATCATGATAAGACTTGTTTTTGATTTGATTTATTTGTATCGGATGTATCCGATTATGGAAATTGCACAGACTATGACACAGCAGAACGGAAATTGTGCGTCTTTGTGCAAGATACCTTCTGCCGCATTTGCGAGCAGAAAGAGAGGTTTTTTATTTGGCTACGAAAGAAGGAAAAGAAGGAAAGGCAGCAGCACTGCCGAAGAAGCGAAATTATCGGCGGAGAACGCCAAAGCAAAACAGTGGCGAACAGCCAGCAAAGCAGGCAAGAGGTCGTGCCAAGACAGTGACCCGTGCAGCAGCGTTTTCCGCTGCACAGAGCCGCTCCAATCATAAGCAGGAAGTTCGCCGGACACCGGTTCGGATCATTCCGCTGGGCGGCTTGAACGAAATCGGAAAGAATATGACCGTGTTTGAATGCAGCAACGATATGTTCATTCTGGACTGCGGTCTGGCATTTCCAGACGGTGATATGCCGGGCGTTGATATCGTCATTCCGGATTTCACCTATGTAGAAGCAAATCGGGACAAGGTGCGTGGCATCGTGCTGACGCACGGACACGAAGACCACATTGGCGGTCTGGCGTATCTCCTGAAGAAAATCAATGTTCCGGTCTATGGAACAAAGCTGACGTTGGGACTGGTTAAGGGCAAGTTGGAAGAACATGGACTTGCCAATTCTGTAAAGCTCTGTGAAGTGCAGCCGAGAAGAACCGTCAAAATGGGCTGTATGGGTGTGGAATTTATCAAGGTGAACCATTCCATTCCGGGTGCAGTTGGTATGGCAATTCATACGCCGGCAGGCATTATTGTACACACAGGGGACTTTAAGGTGGACTATTCTCCTGTGGACGATGATATTATTGATTTGGCACGGTTCGGCGAATTGGGCAGCCGTGGCGTACTGGCATTGATGGCAGATTCCACCAATGCAGAGCGTTCCGGATTTACTCGTTCAGAACGGACAGTGGGTGAATCGTTCGACAAGTTGTTTAAGCAGGCAACGGGCAAGCGGATTATCATTGCAACTTTCTCCTCGAATATCCACCGGATTCAGCAGATTGTAGACAATGCACAGCGGAGCAACCGAAAGGTTGCCGTATTCGGCAGAAGTATGGTGAATGTTGTCAACATTGCTTTAGAGATGGGATATTTGAAAATTCCAAAGGGTATGCTGATTGACATTGATGAAATGAACCGCTTCCCAGATGAACGGGTCGTTCTGATTACCACGGGCAGCCAAGGCGAACCGATGTCCGCTTTGACTCGTATGGCAATGAACAGCCATAAAAAAGTGGTTATCACACCGAATGATTTCATCATCATCTCTGCAAACCCGATTCCGGGCAATGAAAAGCATGTTACCCGTGTAGTCAATGAACTGATGCGTTCCGGAGCAGAAGTGATTTATGAAGATGTCCACGTTTCTGGTCATGCCTGCCAAGAAGAATTGAAGCTGATTCATGCACTGACAAAACCGAAGTTCTTTATTCCGGTGCACGGCGAATACAAACATCTGGTAAAACACGCACAGATTGCTTATTCTATGGGCATGCCGGAATCCAATGTCATTATCGGTTCGATTGGCGATGTCATCGAAACCGACGGTGTTTCCATGAAGATTGTGACACAAGTTCCATCTGGCAGAGTCATGGTCGATGGATTGGGCGTTGGCGATGTTGGGTCAATCGTCCTGCGTGACCGGAAACATCTGGCACAGGATGGCTTGATTATTGTTGTCATCGGCATTGAACGGACGGCAAACCTGATTGTTTCCGGCCCTGACATTATTTCGAGAGGATTCGTCTATGTGCGGGAATCGGAAGAATTGATGGAAGAAGCTCGTCAGATTTTGCTGGATACGTTGCAGCACTGCTCCGCACAGGAATTGAAGGAATGGGGCACGCTGAAAAACAAGCTGCGGGATGTGCTTTCGGATTATATTTATGGCAAAACCAAACGAAGCCCGATGATTCTGCCGATTATTATGGAAGTTTAAAAAATGCTGCCGGGTAAACGGGGAGTGTGAACGATGAAGAAGAAACTCAGACATATTTTGCTGTTGATTACAGGCATTTTAACACTATTGAGCATTGCCGTGCCACTGGTTGCCGCTACACTTTTGTATGGCTCTTGCCGGACTGCTCTGCTATTTGTGCCAGCATTGCTGCTGAGTATTCTATTTGTTGTGCAATTGTTTTTTGTTTTTCGCAGGCGATACCCTTTGAATCGGCTGCGGACAGATATGAGCAGTGCAGAACCCCCCGTTCTGGAGCAGTTGACCGTTCCAGTAGTACTGGTGCAGGAAAACGGCGATGTATTCTGGTATAATACACAGTTTGCGGAACAGATTTTACAGGATGCCGGAAAGGGCAAACAACTGATTCAACGCTTGCTGCATCTGCATACCTATGCCGCTCAGCAGCAAGATCAAATCGTGGAATTTCAGGATCGAAGTTACAAGATTCACAGTATGTCTTGTGCAGCTCAGAAAGATACCCCCGCATTGCACGCATTTCAGTTTAATGATGTGACCGAATTGCTGCAATGGAAGCGAGATTTTGCGAGTGCAAAGCCCTGTGTTTTGATTCTGGTGATTGACAGCTACGATGATATTTTGCAGTATGCCAAGGAGAGCGAAAAGGCACAGGTTTCTGCGGAAGTGGAAAAGGTGCTGGAATCGTTTATGACAGGCACAAATGGCATTATTCGGAAGATTGAAAATGATATGTTCTATGCTGTGGTAGAAACTCGTCACCTGCGGGTGATGATGCAGGAAAAGTTCAAGGTTTTGGACGATGCCCGAAAAATTCTGGTCAATGGCAGAATTCATATTACGTTTTCGATTGGCGTTGGATTCGGAGCGAATTCGCTCGAAGAGAGCGAAAAATTTGCTCATCAGTCGCTGGATATGGCATTGGGACGAGGCGGTGACCAAGCAGCTGTGAAGACAGAAAATGGTTTTTGTTTCTTTGGCGGAACGTCTAAGGGCGTAGAAAAGAAGTCTAAGACAAAAATTCGTTCTGTTGCAACCGCATTGCAAGAACTGATTGAAAATGCAGATCAGATTTTCCTGATGGGGCATCGGTTTGGCGATTTGGATGCAATTGGTTCTGCCTGCGGACTGGCTGGAGCAATTGATATGATGAAAAAGCCTGTTTCCATTGTTGTGAATCAGAAGAACTGTCTGGCGAATCAGTTGATTCAGTATATGAAAAAATCGGAACATCCGCCGGAGTTCATCGAACCGGAAGAGGCAATGGAACGAGTCAGCAGTAACAGCCTGCTGATTGTCGTAGACACCCACAACAAGGACATCCTCGAAAGTGTCGAATTATATGAAGCCTGCCGTTATGTGGCAGTCATCGACCACCATCGAAAGAATGTCAACTTTATTGAAAATGCAGTCCTGTTCCACCATGAACCGTATGCCTCTTCAGCATCGGAAATGGTGACGGAAATCATTCAGTATTTCCGGCTGGACGGCGAAATCCCGGCAGCCAATGCAGATGCACTGCTTGCCGGCATTACCTTAGATACCAAAAATTTTGTCATGCGTACCGGTGTGCGGACGTTTGAAGCAGCGGCTTATCTGCGGAAGATTGGGGCGGATACCATTCAGGTAAAATCTCTGTTTTCCAGCACGATTTCCATGTATCAAATGCGTTCGCAGATTGTGGCACATGCCGAAATTTATCATAAAAGTGCTATTTCCGCCGTGAAAATGCAGGATGCGGACACCCGTGTTCTGGCAGCACAGGCAGCCGATGAGCTGCTGAGCATTCAAGGCGTAGAGGCATCCTTCGTATTATTTCCGGATCAGAATGGATTCAGTATTTCTGCCCGTTCTCTGGGCGGAATGAATGTACAGCTGATTATGGAAGAGCTGGGCGGTGGCGGTCATCAGACGATGGCAGCCACACAGATTGCCGGCGTGACTTTACAGGAAGCAAAGGAACGGCTCTTGCAGGTGCTGGAAGCATACGAAGAAAAGAAATAACAGAAAGGCAGGAGAATTTTTATGAAGGTCATCTTTTTACAGGATGTCAAAGGCTCTGGAAAAAAGGGCGAAGTGAAGAATGTAGCAGACGGATATGCACGCAATATGCTGCTGAAAAAGGGCTTAGCTATGGAAGCAACCCCGAAGGCATTGTCGGAACTGGCAGGCAAGCAGTCTTCCGCAGCCCATAAGATTGACGTAGAAAAGCAGCAGGCACAGGAAACTGCAAATCTGCTGAACGGAAAGACAGTCAAGGCAACTGCAAAGGCTGGCAACGGCGGACGGTTGTTCGGTGCAGTAACTGCCGGAAACATTGCCGACCTCATTGCTCAGCAGTACGGCTGCAAGGTCGATAAGAAGCGGATCTCTCTGAAGAGCGACATCAAGAACTTCGGTACTTATGAAGCAGAAATCCGGTTGTATGCAGGCATCTTGGCAAAAGTAACCGTAGAAGTCGGCGAAGCATAAGCTGTTTGACGGATAAAACCAACAGGTATGGGCGGACATCGTTCGCCCGTATCTTATTTATACGATAGAAGAGGATGGAAAAGAGGAGGTAAGGATGGCACAGGAATTCGAGCAAGTCGACCAAACCGAATTACCATACAGTCTGGAAGCAGAACAGACCATTTTGGGTTCGATTTTTGTTGATGCATCTGTATTATCTGTTGTTCTGGAGCGAATCAAGCCGGACAGTTTTTTCAATGAACAACATAAAGCCTTGTTTCAGATCATCATGCAAATGTTTACATCTGGAGAAAAAATTGATATTGTCACGGTCTTGAATGCAGCAATGGCAGAGCATATTTTTGACACAGCTGCCGAGGGACGTGCTTATCTGGGGGCATTGGTCGATTTAGTGCCGTCCGTTGCCAATGTTGAGAGTTACTGTAAGATTGTTGAAGAAAAATATTATATCCGCAGTCTGGCATTTGCTGCCCGTTCCATCTTACAGGACATCCAGACAGGGGAACAAAGTGCACAAATGCTGTTGGATGCAGCAGAGCAACGTATTTTTGAGATTCGGCAGGGGAAAGATACACAGGGCATGGTAAAAATCGGGGATGCAATTTGTGGTGCTTATGACCACATTGGAAAGATTGCAGGCCCGGACAAGGAAAAATATGTCGGTGCCCGCACCGGATTTCAGCACTTGGATACGATTATGTCCGGTTTGAACCGGTCGGACTTGATTTTGATCGCAGCCCGTCCGGGTATGGGAAAAACGTCCTTTGCGATGAATATCGCAACGCATGTTGCCCGGCACAGTGAACGGGAAGTGGCAGTTTTTTCCTTGGAAATGTCCAAAGAACAAATTGCGACCCGACTGCTTTCCACGGAAGCCTTGGTGGATTCCAACAAACTGCGGAGCGGATTCTTGACGAGTGACGACTGGGTGCGGCTGGCAACCAGTGCTGGGGTTTTGAGTGGGTTGCCGATGTATATTGATGATACCGCTGGCATTACTGCCCAGCAGATCAAAGCCAAACTGCGGCGAATGAAAAATGTTGGATTGGTCGTGATTGACTATCTGCAATTGATGACTTCCACGCTGCGAACAGATAACCGTGTGCTAGTCATCTCTGAAATCACCCGACAGTTGAAAATCATGGCGAAAGAAATGGATGTTCCAGTCATTTTGCTGTCGCAGCTGTCCCGTGCACCGGAAGGCAGAACAGACAAACGTCCGATGCTGTCAGACTTGCGTGAATCCGGTTCGATTGAGCAGGATGCGGATATTGTATTGTTTTTATATCGGGATGCTTATTATAACAAAGAGAGTCCAACCCCGAACATTTCAGAATGTATCGTTGCAAAAAATCGGCACGGAAATACAGGAACGGTTAAAATGATTTGGGACGGACAGTTTACTCGATTCTCAAATATGGAGATGCAGCATGAAACATAAGGAAACGCTGCCGGAGCAGGTACAGGCATTTATGCAGGAACAACAGATGATACAGGCAGGGGATACGGTTTGTTGTGCTCTGTCAGGTGGTGCAGATAGTGTTTGTTTGCTGCGATGTCTGTTGGAGTTGGCAGAGCCGTTTCACCTCACCATCACTGCCGTGCATGTCAATCATCAATTGCGAGGAGCGGAGAGTGAACGGGATGCGGCTTTTTGCAAAGCCCTCTGCATTCGTTGGAATGTTCCATTGCATATGGTGCGGTGTGATGTAAACGCTTATGCGGAACAGTATCACGCCTCCATGGAAACTGCTGCCAGAGCTTGCCGCTATGCGGCATTTTCTGCAATTCCGGCAAATCACATTGCAACTGCACACACTGCCTCAGACAACTTGGAAACGATGTTGCATCGTTTGATTCGGGGCAGTGGTCTGCGAGGGCTGGCAGGAATTCCAGCCGTTCGGGAGCGTTATATTCGCCCCTTGCTGACCGTGACACGGGCAGAAGTAGAAGCATATCTGCAAACACTGAGGCAGGATTATGTGACGGACAGCACAAATGAAACGGATGCGTATACTCGCAATCAAATCCGCCACCAGTTGATTCCAATCGTAAAGCAGTTGAATCCTTCGTTGGAGCAAACTTCTATCGGAATGTTGCAGGTGTTGCGGAGTGAGCAGGATTATCTGCGGCAGCAGACGGAACACTGTTTTCAACAGCATATGACTGCAACCGGAACGCTTTCCGGTTTGCTGGAGGAACATCCCGCAATGCAGCAGCGTTGTATCATTCAGTTGCTGGAGCAGTTCCAGATCTCCTATCAAGCAGACCGGATTGCTCGGTTACAACGATTGCTGCAAACGGGCGGAAAATGCAACTTGAATGCGGACTATGATGCAGTTGCAAAAAACGGCAGTCTTTCCATTCAAAAACGGGTGACATTGCCAGAGCCTGTGAAACCGAAAATTTTACAGGAAGGCGAGAATCAAATTTTTTCTGGTTTTCTTGTAAAAGCAAGGATGGTTTCATGGGAAAATATGCGAAATCCTCTAATTGTTCATAAAAAGTTATCAAAAATACACTTAGATTATGATAAAATAAGAGGTGTGATTCTTTTGCGTGGGCGACAATACGGCGATCATGTGCAGTTTGCCGGACATCGTACCGTTGCTTCTGTAAAGAAACAGATTCAGAAACAAGTTCCACCGGAGAGAAGGCAGAATCTGCACTTCTTGGCGGACGAAGCAGGAACGATTTTTGCGGAGTTTTTAGGGGTTGCAGCACGTGTTGCACCAACCGCAGAAACCACGCATGTTCTGGAACTGGAAATCATACAGGAGCAAACGAATTTGGAACAACTGCCGGAATCATCGTTGGGCTTGCCACGAAAAACAGAAAACGGGGAAACCAGTTTGAAAGAATGGAGTGAACAATTTGACACCAAAGAAAAGTAAGGGCATCGGAGCGTATTTGCTGGTCGTTGTACTGCTGTTGCTGGGCGTATTTTTTATTACGCAAAATATTGGCGGAAAAGAAAATGATACCCAGTATTCCGAAATCATGAATTATTTTGATGACTATGATGTCAAGAAATATACCTTGAATTTGGGAAATGGACAGCTGAAAATGACCCTGCAAGACAACCGCACCATCACCTATGAAGTGCCGTATATCAGCGGCTTTCTGGATGATGTGAAGGATTATCGACAGGAATATAATGCCAAACATCCAGATGCACCACTGCAAATGGACTACTACAAAGTAAAAGATTCGTCTTGGATTTGGACACTGCTGCCAACGATTTTGCTGTTGATCATGGGCATTCTGTTGTTTGTCTTTATGATGCGGCAGGCAAATGGCGGCGGAAAGTATACGTCTTTTGGCAAGGCAAATATCAAGAATCAGGCAAACACCCGAAAGGCTACATTTGCGGATGTTGCCGGAGCAGATGAAGAAAAGCACGAACTCGAAGAAATTGTAGACTTTCTGAAGAACCCCAAGAAATACACCGAAATTGGGGCAAGAATCCCGAAGGGTGTTCTGTTGCTTGGCCCTCCGGGAACGGGGAAAACCTTGCTGGCAAGAGCCGTTGCCGGAGAAGCAGGCTGCCCATTCTTCTCTATTTCTGGTTCGGATTTCGTAGAAATGTTTGTCGGCGTTGGTGCATCCCGTGTGCGGGACTTGTTTGAACAGGCAAAGAAAAATGCTCCGTCTATCATTTTCATTGATGAAATTGATGCGGTTGGTCGGCACAGAGGTGCTGGACTGGGCGGCGGACATGATGAACGGGAACAGACTTTGAATCAGTTGCTGGTAGAAATGGATGGCTTTACTGGAAAAGATAATGTCATTGTCATTGCAGCCACCAACCGGAGAGATATTCTCGACCCAGCTTTGCTGCGTCCGGGTCGGTTTGATCGCCAAATTGTTGTTGGCTATCCGGATGTAAAGGGCAGAGAAGCCATTCTGCGTGTGCACACGAAAAAGCGTCCGCTTGCACCGGATGTAGACTTAGCAACAATTGCAAAGTCCACAGTCGGCTTTACGGGTGCAGATTTGGAAAACTTAGTCAACGAAGCCTCCTTGCTGGCAGCTCGTCAGAACAAGCGTGCCATCACCATGCAGGAGATTCAGGAAGCAACCATCAAGGTGATTGCAGGGCCGGAAAAGAAGTCGCATAAGGTTTCGGAAAAGGAAAAGCGGCTGACCGCTTACCACGAAGCAGGGCATGCAGTCTGCACATACTACTGCGACCATCAGGACAAAGTGCATCAGGTTTCTATCATTCCGAGAGGGATGGCAGGCGGCTATACAATGTCCCTGCCGGAACAGGATAAATCTTTTGTCAGCAAAACGGAAATGGAAGAAAACATTGTCACCTTGCTGGGCGGTCGTGTTGCAGAACAATTGGTTTTGGATGACATTTCAACCGGTGCATCCAACGACCTGGAACGGGCAACCGCAACCGCTCGGAAGATGGTAACTCGTTATGGTTTCAGCAAGAAGCTTGGACCCGTTGTCTATGGCAACGACCAGAACGAAGTGTTCTTAGGAAAGGACTTGGGTTCTTCCAGAGATTATTCCGACCGGGTAGCTGGAGAAATTGATGACGAAGTACGCAGCATTGTAGAAACTGCATACCAGCAGGCAACTGTTCTGTTGCAGGCACATATGGATCAGTTGCATTTGTTATCAAAGTACTTGATTCTGCATGAAAAGATTGAGCGGGAGGACTTTGAAAAGCTGATGCAAGGCAAGATGGAAGCATCTGCATTTGAAGAACAGCCGACAGCGCCACAGCAACCGGAATCTTCTTCCGAAGAACAGAATTCGCCGGAACAGGCATAAAGCGTATCGGAAAACAAAGAGCACCAAAGTAGACGAAAAAATAGTCTGCTTTGGTGCTTTTTTTGTATATTGACGATTTCTATATGTGTTTGATGAAAAAGGGCTATTACAGAATCACGCTGTAATCGCCCTTTTTTGTTTTTCATGATAAGTAAGAGAAAAATTATATACAGGTTGTGCAAAAGCCCCCTCATGTGATTTACATGAGGGGGCTTTTTTTATGCCTAAAAATAAGAACTACAACCCACGGCGTGCGTGAGTTGTAGTGAAAGTATGACTTACATATGTACCAAGTAATTGCGTTTTAATACCCACGGCGTGCGTGAGTTGTAGTCAGGATGGATTTATGACAAAATTTCTGGTTTTGGGTTTTAATACCCACGGCGTGCGTGAGTTGTAGTCCGATTGCTTACGAAAACGGTCAGAAGAACTATGTTTTAATACCCACGGCGTGCGTGAGTTGTAGTTTCTTATAGTTCCCCATGTATCACCTTCATTGATGTTTTAGTACCCACGGCGTGCGTGAGTTGTAGTACTGCTTTTTATGATGCAATGATGTATCTTAAAAAGGTTTTAATACCCACGGCGTGCGTGAGTTGTAGTAGCGAAACATGCACAAAGACAGTTTCTATAGTGCTTATATTTTACCACAATGTGCTGCATTTGTCAAGCCCTTTTTCCAAAAAAATTCAGATTCTACATCATTTTTTTCAGTTCTATCTGCTTTTTTTCTGATTTTTTGGTGCGAACCTCCCTTTTTTCGCCCTCAAACAGAGGTGCTTTTGTGGGGTTTCGCATTCCTTTTCTTTTCAATTACCTTATTTTAAAATAGAAAATCCCCCTCGTAAGCGTTCTGTACGAAGGGGATTCTTGTTTTTTATCGCAAAATGATCCTTTTTATACGGTCACTGCAACAGCGGAATTCGTTTCTTTCGGCTCTTCCGCAAGGTTGTTCCGGTCGAACAATTCCGCAATGGACAAATTCTTGTACCGTGGAATGGAATAGGCAAATGGCAGGCACAACACATGCAGGAAATCCCTGCAGTAAGAGTGATACTTATTCACCTTTTTCAGATATTCTTCTGTGTAAGCGTTTTTGTCTTTCAAACTGCTTTCCAGTTCTTTCTGCACCAAGTAATGGTAGCAATCAAAATAGCACGTCACTGTTCCAATTCCTGCAATGGATCTGTCTGCATCCCGAACAACACCCAGATGTGCAATGGTATTCCGGAACTCTCGAATGGCGTTTGCGTCAGCTCTTTCCAGATTCTCTCTTGTTTTGCAATTCCACTTGACATTCTTCAGATGCCGATTTTTTGCAGCTGCTGCCTTTTCATAGATCGTCCGGCGATCTTTCTTTCGTGCTCGTTCATCTGCTTCATATCCCAGAATCGTTTCTGTCAGCTTTGTATAGCGTTTTCTAATGTTAATTGACGAACCAAATTTCTGGCTGTACAGCTGTGCATCCCGTTCCAGGCAGTGGAAACCAATGACATAGCGTGCATTGATGTTGACCAGATTCTTGACAAAAAGATACAACACCGTTAAGTACAGACTGATGACAGCCTTATATTTTTCCTTATCCCGCCGTTCCTGCGGAGTCGCTCTCTGATCAGACTGCTTGACATCCTGGAACTGGTCATAATTCATCCCAGTAAGAATGCTGGATAAAAAGTCAATTTTTTCTTCTGTGGAAGCATTTGTCTGTTTCCCGCCGCAGGTTTCATAATAGCGGTCGATCTGGTTTTTCCCCAGCTGTCCCTGTTTCTTTTGGCTTTTCGCAATATTATGCAGAACAAACTTCACAACCGCTTCATTTTGTGCAAGCTTATGCAATTTGTCCGGCTTTCCATAACGGATCAGATAGTGGAATCGTGCATTGGAAATGACATTGCTGGCAATGAAATTT
>OGRM01001265.1_pt1 | contig 16515 bp, 18 predicted proteins | sample 1553491 | NCBI WGS metagenome assembly OGRM01 (sample SAMEA2580110, study PRJEB22360) | human gut metagenome | biome: human gut; feature: human-associated habitat; material: faeces | place: Denmark | collected 2008/2010
CTCATCGCCAACCCCCGCGGCCTGCCGAAAGAGTTTGTCCAGAAAGAGCTGGAGTTTCGGTGGAAACTGTTCCCAGAAAAGAAGGAGGAACCCAAATGAGCAATAAAGCTTTCCAGCAAAATCTGGACGACAAAAAAGGCCCCCAGCCCGGAGGTCCCTATCTCATTCAGATGCTGTTCAAAGAGCCGGTAGAAATGCCGGATAAAGAAAAAATGACTGCCATAATGGAGAAGCACATCGGATCAACAGAGTGCTTCTGTTATGATAAGAAAATGGCCGGCTTTGCCGCCCTGGATCATGTCGCGGAATTTCAGGACGGCAAGTACCCGGTACAGCTGATGGTGATGAAATGCGACAAGTTCAAGGGCAAAGGCTTTGATGCCTTTCTGATGAGCCAGATGTGGGACTGCCAGGAGGACCGTGACCGGATCTTCCGGGAGTGCAAATATCAGGTGGTGGCCACCGATATGCTGACTGCGGCGCTTCCAGCGCTGGAGCGTGCCAACCTGGATGCCGACTTTCTGGAGGCTCTGGCAGAGCTGTACCCCACCTGTGAGGCGTTCTATTTCCAGAACTGCGGCAAGCTGTTTCTGGCGGAGGATGTGCGTTCCCATCATATCGAGGGCCCGGATCGGTTCATCCGCTTTGGCGTCAATGTCCGCTTCTTTAACATTGAGGGTACCGAAGATATGCTCATCGACACGGTGGGTATGAGCACCCTGCTCCTGCCCGACCTCCAGTACCACTTCCACGGCATGGACCCCAACTGGGTGGTAAACCACGCCTACAATGTGGCATCGTACATATTGGAGCATGATAACCCCATTCAGGATGGGGAAACCATAGACGGCGTGGCGGATGGCCAGATGTGCCGGGAGATCCAGTGGAAGTGCCAGTATGAGGACGCCCTGATCCAGCCGCCCAGAGGGGTGCTGGACATCAACATGGGAAACTATGCTTCGGGAGGACGCTGAATGAACGGCGTTGTGCTCCTGGTGGGCGGTCTGCTGCTTGCGGCGGTAATCAAGCTGATCATAGACCGGAATTGGATGGGCCTGCTTCTCTGTGTTGTTGCCCTGTTCCTGGTCTTTGGGGCTGGACACCATACAAAATAGGTCATTTTAAGAATCGAGGAGGTGAAGTATGCAGAATTCAACAAATATGCGGATACTGGAATTACTCCGGTTTCTCTATGAGCGGACCGATGAAAACCATCCCGCCACAGTATCTGACATCATTGCCCATCTGAATGGAAAAGGAATTCAGGCAGTGCGGCAGACTGTTTACGCAGATACCAATGCGCTGATCGATGCAGGGATTGATATTGTGGTGGTCAAGAGTACCCAAAACCAATATTTTATGGGAAGCCGCCTGTTTGAGTATCCAGAACTGAAAATGCTGACAGACGCAGTAGCATCCTCGAAGATCATTTCTGCCAAGAAATCCGAGGAACTGGTACAGAAATTATGCCGTCTGACCAGCACACATCAGGCAGAACAGCTTCAAAAATTTGCTGCTTTATCCAGCCGTGTCAAACCGCATAATGAAAAGGTTTACTATATCATTGATAATATCCAAACAGCGATTGGAAACCATCAGCAAATTCGGTTCCAATACTATGAATATACTCAGGAAAAAAAGAAAATCTTGAAGCATGATGGATATTATTATGTCGTAAATCCTTATGCGCTTGAATGGAAAAATGACCATTACTATTTGATTGGATTTTCTCTGAAGCATCAGAAAATTGCTCACTTCCGTGTAGATCGGCTAACAAGTGTAGAAAATCTGGAAACTTACTTTATGCCGATAGAGGGATTTGATGTAGCCTCCTATACAAATAAAATGGTTGATATGTTTACATCGGAGTCATCGAAGGAAGTAACCCTTCTATGTGAAAACGAATTGATGAGAGTAATCATAGATCATTATGGAGAAGATGCTGCTGTTGATAGGTATGATGATACACACTTCACAGCCAAAATTGAAGTGAACCCCAGTGGAACTTTTTATGGCTGGATATTCAAATTTAAGGGAAAAATAAAAATTCTATCCCCAAAAGAGTGCATTACAGAAATGCAGCAAATCGCTCAGGAATTTATATAGCGCAAAAGAGGTGTTATTGATTTTTAACACCTCTTTTCAAATGAAATTTTTATCCTTGAAGTGAACAGATGTTCGATATACAATATAAGCAAGATGTTCGCAGTTCGTCGAACAAATGAGAGGTGAATGCTGTGGGCAATATAACTTTTGGATCATTTATAGCCGAGAAACGCAAGGCGCACAAATTCAATTTACGCGATACAGCCAAGCATTTGAATATTGCTTACGGTTATCTGTGTGATATTGAACAAAGCCGCCGTCCTGCACCCAATGGAGATTTTGTGGAACGCATCTCTGCCTTTCTGAATTTGGATAAATCAGAACATGAGTTGCTTTTGGATCTGGCTGCAAAATCACGCAATACAGTATCTGCTGATTTGCCAGACTATATCATGGAAAAAGATATTGTTCGGGCAGCCTTGCGTGTGGCAAAAGAAGTAGACGCTACCGATGAAGAATGGCAGACATTTATGAAAATGCTAAAGGAGCGTAAACGATAGGGGGGAGAGCTTTGTCAATTCCACAAATCCGTACAGAAGCAATCGAGGCGGTAGGGCGAAAAATCCTGATGGAATATGATCCCTCTCTGCTATCCGGGCAACCATGTCCTGTGCCAATCGAAACCATTATCGAGACAAAGTTTGATCTAATCCTGGAGTTTCATACACTAAGAAAAAACCCCAAGATATTAGGGGAAACAATTTTCGATGACGGTGCCGTTGTTTTATATGACCAGATACAGAGACAGTATCGAATGATTGCAGTAAGAGCCGGTACAATCTTAATTGATGAACGGCTTTGTGATCCGTCAAAATTAGGGCGGCTCCGTTTTACCTGTGCCCATGAGCTGGCTCATTGGGTACTACATAAGAAGTTGTACTCCGGTACTGGAGATGTTGCTGCTTATAACGGAAATGTTTCTTCCGACGAAAGTCATGGCATAATTGAGCGTCAGGCGGATACTCTGGCCTCTGCTCTGCTGATGCCTTTACCGCAGATCAAAAAATGTTTTTACCGGCTTAGAATAGGCCGGACAGATGAACAGCTCATTGCTGAAATGGCAAATATTTTTGAGGTTTCCAAGCAAGCAATGCAGATTCGTCTAAAATCCAGAAACCTGATATAACCAAATGGGGGAATAGAGAGAGGCACTGCCCTCTCTCACGCTCCTCTGCTATGCTATTTTGTACCTAATATGTTCGCAATATTGCGAACAAGGAGGGATGTTCTATGAGAAAAGAAAGCACAACAATCCAAAAATGTAACAGCAGGCTAACAGCTTTGGGGCTTAACAGCGACGCTGCGTTTCATAGAAGTAAGCTGATTCTAAAGATTTACCGTGATGTAGTCTGGGTTCTGAGTGAACGGGCAGAAGAATTACAAGAAACTGCTTGGATTATGGGAGAACAAGATATAGAGTCTGGCCTCTGCTATCTTGAAAATTTTGCACCAGATATTGAACTGCAAGCCTTTGAAGAAAAAGTTTGCTGCCTTGTTCAAAATCAAATGCTAGTCAATATTATTGACCGTGCACTCCTTCGTCTGAAACGGTATCCGGATCGAGGAGAACTTTACTATGAAATTTTGACTAAGCAATTCATCTATCGGTTCAACAGCACAGAGAAAGAATTGCTGGAAGAACTAAATATAGAGCGCAGTGTCTTTTATGACCGAAAACGAGAAGCCATCTATTTATTTTCTGTTTGCTTGTTTGGATATTCTATTCCAGAAGTCCTGGAGGAGCTGCCCCGACTAAATCCCGACTAAATCCCGACAAATCCCCGACCTAATCCCTACTCCCTTCCGACTTCCGACCTGCTATACTTGGTATAGTGGCAGGAATGCACTAAATTGAATACTTTTCTACATAAGGCCCGGCATTAACCGGGCTTTTTTCATTCCTGCTGCAATATGGCGGCAGGAACATGGCTGGAGGTGAAAACACTTCCGGCCTTTTTCTTTGCCCGGTATTAGGAGGCCGGTATGCGCTGGGAGGCGTACATAGCAAAATATCCATGACACCGTTCAAATTCGCTGACTACCAAGAATTTGAACGGAGGAAAGGATATGACGAGAGTATTCATTTGGAAAAATAACAGCCCACAGGAATGGGAGGAAATCAGTTTTTCAGCGTTCAGTAAGGCACGCCGCAATGGTTGCTTTACTGGGCGCTTTTTTGTTGAAACAGTCAAAATGTTCCGTGATGAAGATGACCGCATTATCATGGAATGTTCTCGCAAAGATTTTGAAAAATACCAACAGGAGGACCGCCACAGCCGCTATCTCCAGGAACATGAGAAAAGTCGCTCTATATTCCCGGCTTCCCATGTGGGAGATCGTGACGGCACAGAGGAAGGTTATCAGGATACAGATTTGTTTGTGGATGAATCTGTTGATACTGCGGAACAAGCAATTTGTAATCTTCTTATGGCCGATCTGCACCGTGCTTTGCAGCAGCTGAGTCAGAAAGAACGCTCTTTTATCTTGGATTATTACGGTATGGAAAAGCCAAGTACACTGCAATTAGCCAAAAGATATGGCATTAGTCAGCCCGCAGCTCATAAGCGTCTGAAAAAAATTGAAGAAAAAATAAAAAAGTTGGTTATAGATTTCTAAAAAAAGTGGCAGTAGCAAGTGAGAGGGAAATCCTTTCACTTGCACCTTGACAACCTCATATACGAATCATTAAGTTTGATCCTCTTTGGGCGTAATAGCCGCTACATCAGCGGTATATTTTCTGAGAGCTGCCACTCACATAACAGGCCAACCTATTTTTGCTGTATAGATGAGTTTGCGGTTTATCAGAAATATATCAGGCTGGAATACATCGGATGGCATCCGGTCATGGCATAACAAGGAGGAAAGCTCTCTTACAGCCATAGTCCGAGCGTGATAACAACCGTCGCAGGCCATGGGTAAGACCAAACGAAGTGGAGGTGAAATTCCTGAGAAGCAGGCCAGCCACCTGCGGCTTAATGATTACCCAAATCCCTGGGGTGTCGTGGACAAGTAAGGGATAAAACAGGCGCTAAATTGAAGGAGACTCTGTAATTTGCAGAGCCTCCTTCTTACATAATCAAATCTCAAAACATAGGAGGATGAACATGAAAGAAGATTGGATTTATAAGCGTGGGGATTTATATTATGCCAATTTGAACCCTTATTTTGGATCAGAGCAAGGCGGCACCCGTCCTGTCCTGGTTCTTCAAAACAATGTGGGGAATTTTTTCTGCCCCACCTTGATCGTAGCTCCGCTCACCAGTAAATGGATTAAGAAAAAGGAGCTGCCCACACACTATGCACTGGAGAGCGTTCCAGAGCTTGGACTGAAATCTGTTGTTCTGCTGGAGCAAATTAAAACGATTGATAAAAGGCGTGTTTTATCGTACATTGGGCGCGTATCTCGCGAAGAAATGAGAGCGATTGATGATGCTCTGCAAGTTAGTTTAGATATTCATATTCCGGAGGAAATGGAGGCTCCGTAAGGCCACTTACCGGATAAAGGAGGCGTTTTTATGTTTGAAGCAAGAATTGCGGAATTGAACCGCTTTAATGAACAAAATCCTGTCAGCTATGACAAAAGAACCTATACGGTCGATGAGATTCAGGACATTCTGGGTATCAGTCGTCCCACAGCATATAATCTGGTAAAACAAGGTGTATTCCACAGCGTCAGAGTCGGCGGTCATATCCGCATTTCCAAAAAGAGCTTTGATGACTGGCTGGATCACGCAGATGAATGATTTGTCAAGGATGCCGATCTCCAAATCGACATCCTTAACTTTTTTTCTGCTTTCTCTTACAATGAGGCCATAGCAAGAAAAACTTTATAGAGGAGGCAAAAGCCATGCAAAAACAAAGAGTAAAGACCAGTATGTCTGTACCAGAGATGGGCAAAATGCTTGGGCTTGGTAAAGTAGAATCCTACTGGTTGGTTAAAAAGAACTATTTCAAAACAATTCAAGTGGCCGGACGAATGAGAGTTATGCTGGATAGCTTTGAAGATTGGTATGCCGGCCAGTTCCACTATAAAAAAGTGGATGGTACACCGCCCGGAGAGAAATGGAGGCATACTACGATGTCAGTTCCGGAAATGGCGGATCTTTTGGGGCTGAAATCTGGCACAGCTTATGACCTTGTTAAAAGGGGCTATTTTGAGACGACCTTGATTGATCGAAGAATTCGTATCATTACCAGCAGTTTTGAAGCCTGGTATCAAAAGCAAACTCATTATGTGAAAATCTCAGAAAGGAGCAATGAAAATGGCATCTATCGTGAAGCGTAAAAGCAAATATTCTGTGGTGTATGATTACACAGATGAAAACGGAAAACGCAGACAGCGTTGGGAAACCTTCAGCACAAATGCAGAAGCAAAAAAACGAAAAAAGCAAATTGAGTATGAGCAGGACTCTGGAACCTTCTTTATTCCTACGGCAAAGACCCTGAACGATCTGCTCGATGAATATATGTCCATCTATGGTGTAAATACCTGGGCAATGTCAACATATGAAAGCCGCCGTGGTCTGGCGAGAAACTACATAACTCCTATTATCGGAGATATGTTACTATCCGACATCACTCCAAGGATGATGGATAAGTATTACCGCGATCTGCTCTCTGTGAAAACGGTAAGCGTCAACAACCGCAAACCCACAAGCGAATATCTGACCCCGCATACAGTAAGAGAAATTCACAAGCTACTTCGCAGTGCCTTTAATCAGGCGGTGCGTTGGGAACTAATCAGCCGTAACCCTGTCCTGAATGCGACACTTCCCAAAGAAGAACATAAAGAACGGGATATATGGACTGCCGAAACGCTGAGCAAGGCTATGGAAGTCTGTGATGATCCTATCCTCTCCCTTGCCTTAAATCTGGCGTTCTCCTGCTCTTTACGCATTGGCGAAATGCTGGGCCTTACCTGGGACTGCATTGATATTGCACCACAGAGCATAGAAAATGGTTCAGCTTATATATTCGTCAACAAAGAGCTGCAACGGGTTACACGAGGTGCATTGGACGATTTGAGCGACAAAGGTGTTATTAAGAAGTTTCCACCTTGCATAGCCAGTACCCATACTGCTCTGGTCCTGAAAGAGCCTAAAACCAAAACCAGTATTCGCCGTGTGTACCTGCCGAAAACAGTTGCCTATATGCTGGTAGAGAGAAAAAAAGAAATCGACGAGCTGATGGATCTGTTTGGAGACGAATACATCGACAATAACCTGGTCTTTTGCTCCAGCAATGGCCGTCCGATGGAAAGCCAGGTGATTAACCGTGCTTTCAATAAACTTATCAAAGAAAACGGACTGCCTCATGTTGTGTTCCATTCTCTCCGCCACTCCAGCATCACCTACAAGCTGAAACTCAATGGCGGCGATATGAAATCAGTCCAGGGCGACTCCGGTCATGCTCAGGTTAAAATGGTTGCGGATGTCTATTCTCACATCATCGACGAGGATCGGTGCATAAACGCTCAGCGATTGGAGGAAGCATTTTATTCCTCTAAGACTCCTGATCCCGTTGAAGATACAGAGCCTAAAACTGCGGATACTGCCGTCACTGAAAGTGATGAAAGTGATGCAGTGAAGATACTGGAACTGCTTAAAAATCCCGAAACTGCCGCACTGCTCAAGCAGCTGGCAAAGGCTTTATAAAGTCCCCCCTCAGAAGAACGCCTCTCACTTTGTGAGAGGTTTTCTTCGTTTGAACCACTTTGCACAGTGACCAAACACTTTTTTTGTTAGCAAGGTTCTGAAGGCATTTTTGAGCGATGTTAGCAAATTCGCGATTTTGTTTGCAACTTCCTCTAATTTCTGCTAACAAATGTTTGCAAGTTCCTTTGGTAAAAATCGAACCTCTGACTTACCGCCTTTCTTAGCAAAAGGCCAAATCTCGTTAGCAAATGTTAGCAAACCAAGGTTTTTTGCAAAAAAGCCACAAAAGCCGCAGAAATAAGAAAAGCCGAAAACCCTGATAAATCAAAGGTTTTCGGCGTGTTTGCTGGCGTCCCTGGCGGGATTCGAACCCACGGCCTTTCGCTTAGGAGGCGAACGCTCTATCCTGCTGAGCTACAGAGACATCTATTCAATTAAAAATGGTAACAGTCACTTTTCATCGTAAGGCGGCTGGTAGAGCATAACCTTAGGAGGCGCTTGTTATATCCATTTAACTATAGGAACATACACACAACTGTTAGTATACCGAAAATATCACGATTTTGCAACCTTATTCCTCGGGAAAATTAATATACCCCTGTAACCAGATGACACCCTTGAAACGGCGTCCCACCTGAGGTTCTCCGTAGATATCTTTTTCATTGATACATACATCAAAAGATAACTCATTGCACAGAATCGTAAGAATATATACCTTTTCTCCCGTGACATCGTTGGTTGCCAGACGAAGTTCCGTAATCTCACCTAGTACAGAGTACTGGTCGCACTCCACGCCGTAGGGCATAAAATAAGTATCCACCAGACTGAAAATATCATCCTTCTGGATCCTGCGGGAAATGGTGGTGTACATATCCATATCTTCAAGTGTCAGTGTCTCAATGGCATCCTCATCTCCCTGTCTGGCAGCGGCCAGAAGCTTATTACGATTGGCAGAATCTTTTTTCACCCGCAGGACCTGTTCTTCATCCTTTTTTATAGGTAGAAGAATGCTGCCCTTCAAAGACAATCCGGATAAGGTAAGTGTAGTACCGCGGATTGGTAACTTTCCTGTGCTTTGTGCTTTGATATAGGGAATACGATTCCGCAGATAAAAAATCAGAGAGATTCCCACCTTGATATCATCGCAGATACCAGCATAGGAATCCTTCTCCGCATGACGTTCCACAGAGACATCTTCATAAGAAGTAATGCCGCTTCCCGTCAGATACGGATAATAATATTCATAGATAAACTTATCGTTATCATCAAATTCTCCACAGACAGCCACACCAAAGGTACCGGATTCTATGGCTCCTCTGGTTGCGGTGTGATTTTTGCTGAATTCACCCAGAAGGATACCCTCCTGATTCATGGTATATGCGCGATGATCGGAATTCATGATCACGTCTGTCAGTAATTCTTTTAATTTCTTACGGTCCGTATATTCACTGAACCCGATAGCTCTCATATATTTATGCAAAACATCACCCTCTTTCTGTCTGCGGTTTCATTCACTCCCTTCATACAAAGTATATCTTTCCTGCAAGCAGTCATATATACTTTGCATGGTTGAGAGTTATTCTATCATTTCTTAGGCAGGACTTTCTCCTTGCCACCCATGTAAGGACGCAGAGCAACAGGAATGTTCACGCTGCCATCCTCATTTACGTTGTTCTCCAGGAATGCGATCAGTCCTCTGGGAGAAGCCAGTACGGTATTGTTCAGTGTGTGTACCAGATAAGTTCCGTTTTCACCCTTGGTACGGATACCCAGACGTCTTGCCTGTGCATCACCCAGGGTAGAACAGGAACCAACCTCAAAGTACTTCTTCTGTCTGGGGCTCCATGCTTCTACGTCGCAGGATTTTACCTTCAGATCTGCCAGATCACCACTACAACACTCCAGAGTACGAACGGGTACATCCAGGCTGCGGAAGAATTCTACGGTGTAAGACCACATCTTGTTGTACCAGTCCATGGAATCCTCGGGCTTACACAGTACTACCATTTCCTGCTTTTCGAACTGGTGTACGCGGTACACACCTCTCTCCTCGATTCCGTGAGAACCTACTTCCTTACGGAAGCAAGGGGAATAAGAAGTCATGGTAATAGGCAGGCTCTTCTCATCTACGATCTGTCCTTTGAACTTACCAATCATGGAATGCTCGGAAGTACCGATCAGGTACAGATCCTCACCTTCGATCTTATACATCATAGCTTCCATTTCTGCGAAGCTCATAACACCGTTTACTACGCTGCTGCGGATCATGAAAGGAGGGATACAATAAGTGAATCCCTTGTCGATCATGAAGTCTCTTGCGTAGCTGATCATTGCGGAATGGATTCTTGCAGCATCGCCCATCAGGTAATAGAAACCGTTACCACTGGTACGTCCTGCGCTCTCCTTGTCCAGACCGTTCAGACGATCCAGAATATCTGCATGATAAGGAACCTCAAAATCAGGAACTATGGGCTCACCAAACTTCTCGATCTCTACGTTCTGGCTGTCATCCTTACCGATAGGAACGGACTCATCAATAATGTTGGGGATGACCATCATGATCTTGGTGATCTTCTCCTGCAGTTCGGTCTCGGAAGCTTCGAGTTCAGCCAGGCGCTTTGCACCGGCAGCTACTTCTGCCTTCTTGGCTTCTGCCTCTTCCTTCTTGCCCTGACCCATCAGTGCACCGATCTGCTTGGAGAGCTTATTTCTGGAAGCGCGCAGGCTGTCGGCCTTCTGCTGCGTAGCGCGTTTTTCGGCGTCCAGCTCGATGACTTCATCGACAAGCGGAAGCTTCGCGTCTTGGAACTTTTTCTTGATATTCTCGCGGACAATGTCCGGATTTTCTCTCAAAAACTTAATATCGATCATTTTGGAACATTCCTTTCGGTTATTTGTAAAACTGCAAAGTTCTTTATTTAAAAGCGCTTGCTTTGCAATCGCTTCAGAAAACCCCTTAATAGGGTTTTCTACGGTTCAACAGTCTCCCTGACTGTTAAACCTGCTTTCCTGATTTTGATGTAGGCAAAAAATTTCGCTTTCTGCGGAAAGCGACTTAGGGCTCTGCCCTAAGAATCCGCAAGTTTTCTGGAGAAAACTTGACGAAAGACTTTATTCGTCCGTTTTATCGGTCAATTTCAAATCATACAGCAGGTTCTTGAGGTCTTCCTCGCCGTAAAATTCGATCGTCAGCGCTGCTTTTTTCTTTGTGCCGGAGATATGCACCACACGGTTTAAAACGTCACGAAGTGCAAGCTCGGCCTCATCATAGTAGCGGATGCGGCGCTTTGCGGGTTTATCTGCCTTTTCCGGCTTCTCCTCGTTTGCGCGCTTTGCCATTTTTTCCAACTCGCGCACGGAGATGCCCTCCATGGTCACGCGTCTTGCCGCCGCTTTCATCTGGTCTTCGTTTTTGAAGCTCAGCAGCGTTCTGGCCAGCATGTTCTGCATATCCTCCGGCAGATTCAAAAGCCGCAGTGCATTCGTGATCGCCGGGCGGGATTTGCCCACTGTTTTTGCAATCTCCTCCTGCGTGAACTCGAAGTTATCCATCAGCATCTTGTAGCCGTTTGCTTCTTCCAGCGGCTTCAAATTCTCGCGCTGCAAGTTCTCAATCAGCGCCAGCTGCATCACTTCGCTGTCCGTCAGGGCGCGGATAACCGCCGGTACGGTCGTCAGTCCTGCCATGCGAGAAGCACGCCAGCGTCGTTCACCCGCAACGATCTGATAGCCGCCGGAAAGCAGTGGGCGCACCAAGATTGGTTGCAAAACGCCGTGCTGCGCAATAGAATCCGCCAGCTCGGTCATCGCGCCGTCATCAAAGCTCTGGCGCGGCTGCGTACGGTTCGGCTCTAAGTCGTTTATGCTGAGCTCCACCGCGCCGGCATCGTCCTCACGCGCATTGTCATAGAAAATTGCGTCCAGCCCCTTGCCGAGGCCGCCTTTTTTTGCCATTGCGAAAGATCATCTCCTTCTGGTCGCATTTATACCGATACCACACGATTTTGCGCATGAAACCGGTTTTGCCGCCGAAATCAGCGGTTTTTCTTCAAAATTTCATCCACAAGCGCACCGTATGCGATGCAGCCCTTGTTGGATTTATCGTAGTACAAGATCGGCTGTCCGTAGCTCGGCGCCTCGGAAAGACGCACTGTGCGCGGAATGACTGTTGCAAACACCTTGCGTGGGAAATACTTTTTGATTTCCGTCACAACCTGCTGCGTCAGGTTCAGTCTGCCGTCATACATCGTCAGCAAAACACCTTCCAGCTCTAAACGGTCGTTATAACGTCGCTTCACAGCCTGCACGGAGCTCATCAGCTGCGAAAGGCCCTCCAACGCGTAGTATTCGCACTGTACCGGGATCAAAACAGAGTCCGAAGCATTCAGCGCGTTCGTTGTGATAAGCCCCAGCGACGGCGGGCAATCGATGATGATATAGTCAAATTCTGTGCGCAGTGGCGCCAAAGCCTTCTTTAAAACGGACTCGCGCCCGTTCAAATCCGCAAGCTCAATCTCTGCCGCAGCCAGATCGGCCTTGGAAGGGATGACAGAAAGCTTTTCAAATTTTGTTTCGAGAACGGCATCTTCGCCCTTTGCCCCGTTGATGAGAATATCATACGAGGTCGTTTTCAGCGTTCGGCGATCAAAACCTACGCCGCTCGTGGAGTTGCCCTGCGGGTCAATATCGACCAAAAGCGTCTTTTTCCCTTTTGCGCCGAGCCATGCGGCAATATTTACTGCGCTGGTCGTCTTGCCCACGCCGCCTTTTTGGTTCGCCACGGCAATTACCTTGCTCATGTACCGCGCCCCTTTCCTTCTTCTTTCTATTATATAGGATATTGTAGCACATATCCGGCACAGAATAAAGAGAAAAGTTCATTTTTTTGCAATGTTTCATGTGAAACAGCCGGATTTTATCGCGTTTTGGCAAATTTTGATGTTTCATGTGAAACATTTGCAGTTTTAAACCGAAAAATGTATTAAAAACACAGAAGGACTGCCGGCATTTGCAGACAATCCTTCTGTGTTGTGGGAAATGAATAAGGGAATGGGTTTACCTCGTACTCGATATTAAGTTCTGGCGCATCAGCTTGCCTTGTGTGCAGCTGATTTTGGGATGCGGACGACGCATTCGTAATACTCATCCGTTTCCTTACGCTGAAAAGCTGCGCCGATGCCGGCCTCTTTCATGGTTTGGACAGCATGGTCGATCGTGTTGAGGAACAGGCGAACATCTTTCGCAATGAATGTCCTCTTCGGCCTTTTCGCCTGCCCCTCCTGCTCCAAAAGTGATTTGATATACGTATCCGTCTGCGCCACGTTCATTTTGCGCTCTATGACAGTCTTCAATGCTGCCATGCGCTTTTCCGGATCTTCCATTCTAAGTAAAGCACGTGCATGACGCTCCGTAAGGTGGTTTTCCAGCACCATGCGCTGCTCTTCGCCGGAAAGCCGCAGCAAACGGATCTTGTTTGCAAGCGACGGCTGGCTCATGCCGAGCCTACGTGCGGTCTCCTCCTGCGTCATAGCGCGGTCCTGCATCAAAGCATAGATTGCAGCAGCTTCCTCAAAAAAATTCAGGTCACTGCGCTGCATATTTTCAATAAGCGCCAACACCGCGCCGTCCTGCGGAGAAAGCTCCTGCACAATGGCCGGGATGGTTTTGAGCCCCGCCATACGCGAAGCACGCCAGCGGCGCTCCCCTGCCACCAAAATGTAGCGGTCGCGGTCTCTGCGCACAAGAATCGGCTGCAAAACGCCGTTTTGACGAATGCTTTCTGCGAGCTGCAAAAGCTCGTCCTGCGGAAAATCCAATCGCGGCTGTGCAGGATTTGGCACAATCTTATCCGGTGAAAGCTCCAAAAGCTTTTTCTTTTCCGTAAACGCCATACGCCGCACCTCCTGCTTGAATTTCCAGTGTAAGAAGTTGTCCTTTGTGAGGGCTTGTTTTCTTTACAGGAAATAGCTTACCACAATGAAAAGGCAGATTTTGCCGCAATCTGTCACCGTACAAAAAGTTTTTCTTGCTTTTTTGAAACGCGGTGCTATAATAATAGAAATATTCAAACGGAAAAGCGTCGAAAAAGCGCATATTCCCGCCATTTTTAGAGAAAAGGAGCGAAAGAACATGATCTATGCAGAAACCGAAATCCAGCTGAAAAACGGGTGCACCGCCGTCGTACGCAATGCACGCCCCGAAAATGCCAAGCAAACGATTGAATACCTGCGCACCGTTTCGGGCGAATCTCCGTTTTTATTGCGTGAGCCGGATGAGGTGAATTTCACCGTCGAAAAAGAACGCGCAATTTTGCAAAACAAAGCGGAAAGTCCAAACGAGATCATGCTCACCGCTTATGTGAACGGCGAGCTTGCCGGCAACTGTTCGCTGGCGTCGCAAGGTGATAAGCGCCGCACAAAGCATCGCTGCTGTGTTTCCATTGCGTTATATGAAAAGTATTGCAACCTTGGACTTGGACGTATATTATTAAGCACACTCTTGGAGCTTGCAAAGCAATGCGGATACACACAAGCGGAACTGGGTGTGATTGAAGGCAACGAGCGCGCAAAGCATGTTTACGAAAGTCTCGGATTTAAAGAATATGGCTTTTTGCCAAATGCTATGCACTACAAAGACGGTGCCACGCGCGGCGAATACTTCATGGTGAAAGAGTTATAAGTTCCACGTGAAACTACAGCAGGAGAATAGAATGGAAAACAAAGATCAATGGCTCAACTGGGCCATCGAACTGCAAGGCTTAGCGCAGGCAGGTTTAACCTACGGCAAAGATGTTTTTGACCTCGAGCGCTACACGCGTATTCGTGAAATTGCCGCCGAGATCTTGTCTATGAAAAGCGAGATTCCGGTAGAAACCGTTAAAAATCTATTCTGCAACGAAACCGGGTACCAAACGCCAAAGTTAGATACCCGCGCGGCAATTATTGAAAACGACCGAATTTTACTGGTACGCGAGCAAAACGGCAAGTGGTCTTTGCCCGGAGGTTGGGTCGATGTGGATAAATCCGTTGGAGAAAACGCTGTTAAAGAGGTTTTGGAAGAAGCCGGATTGCGCGTTACAGCAGACCGTATCATTGCCGTACAGGACCGAAACCGGCACAATTTGCCGCGTTACGCCTATAACATCTGCAAAATTTTCTTTTTATGCACGCTTACAGGCGGTGAATTTCAAGCCAACGCCGAAACGACCGAAAGCCGATGGTATGCGGAAGATGAATTGCCGCAGCTTGCGGAGGAAAAGAACAACGCAGAGCAAATTCAAATGTGCTTTGCAGCTTCCCGCAATCCAAACTGGCACATTCTTTTTGATTAAAAAAACGGCTATACAAGAGTTTCTCCTTGCATAGCCGTTTTTATATCGTCTTTCTTACAAATACTTTTTAAAGCCCTTCACTTCACTGTAGCCGATGGCATCATAGAATTTATGCGCGCCGGTACGCTGCAGGCCGGAGACCAAAATGCAGTAGTGGCACTCTTTCTCTCTGCCCCACGTCTCAATGGCTTCAAACATGCCGCGTCCAATGCCTTTTCCGCGGTACTTTTCGTCCGTAACAACATTTTCAACGAGTAAAATCGGCTTGCAGGTATCGCAGATATCTTCAAATACAACACCAATCAAAGAGCCACAAAGGTCGCCGTTTTCCGTATTTTCAGCTACAAGCAAGTAGTTATCCTCGTTTTTTGCGATTTTTTTCATCTTTTCCGCCATTTTCTGCGGATCTGCCATCGCATCGGAAAGCTGCGCCAAAAGCGGGTTCAGCTTCGGAATGTCGTTCAATTCGGCTTTACGGTAAATAATACTCATTTTGCTTCCCCTTTCTGCTCTAAAAATAACGGTTTTTTGGTGATCGTGCCGCCGTGACGCGGATACATTTTCGGTGTAAAGCGCAGTTTGCGCATTACGGCAACAAAGCGCTCGCTCTGTTCCTCATCTGGCAGAATGAAAGGAACCGTTTTTACAACATCGCATCCAAGCGAAGAGATTGCTTTTCGGGCATATTCCAGTTCATCCGGCAAGCTCGGACCTTTCATCGCGGCAAAATAGCCCTTCATTTTGATGAGCGGAATGCAATATTCCGCCAAAATATTCATGTTTGCGACCGCACGAGCCGTTGCAACATCAAAGCTTTCACGTAGCTTAGTATCTTTTCCGGCTTCTTCTGCGCGTTTATGAATCGTCTCGGCTTCAATGCCAATGGCATCACACACTTCGCGCAGAAAAACAAGCCGCTTATTCAAAGAATCGAGCAGCGTCAGTTCAATGTCCGGGCGCATGATCTTGAGCGGAATGCCGGGAAAGCCCGCACCGGTGCCTACGTCGATAACTTTCGCATTCTTTTTAATTTCAAGCGCTTTCAGCAACGTCAAGCTATCCACAAAATGTTTCATAACTACTTCATCATATTCTGTAATTCCTGTGAGGTTCATAACCTTATTCCACTCTACAAGCATTTCATAGAATTTGATGAACTGAGATACCTGTTCCGCCTGTGCAGGCGAAACCTTTACGCCAATCTCTTTTGCTTTTGAAATCAGCAGATTTTTAATATCCATAATCAAAATTTCAGCTCGCCTAAAGCAAAGCTGCCCTTTCAGTTTTGTTTTATAAATATTATAGTAATTAAGTTCAATTCATTGCATGTTAAATGTAGCGGACATCACTTTCCTTCATTGTGCGCAGAGAGCCAAATCAACAGCACGGAAATATCCGCCGGGGAAACGCCGGAAATACGCCCTG
>OGRM01001269.1_pt1 | contig 16482 bp, 8 predicted proteins | sample 1553491 | NCBI WGS metagenome assembly OGRM01 (sample SAMEA2580110, study PRJEB22360) | human gut metagenome | biome: human gut; feature: human-associated habitat; material: faeces | place: Denmark | collected 2008/2010
ACTGTCTGTTCTCGATACGGCGTCCTTTTTCAATCATTAAAATCTTCAGGTCTTTGTTGGCATGGATCAGTTCATATGCACAGAAAATACCGGAAGGACCTGCCCCAATAATAATCACATCATAATTTTTCATGTAGTTTTCTCCTTGTTATAAAATGCTTTTTTACAGTTTTTTGCACTGTAAAATGGCTTACTCGTTCTGTTTGCTTTGCAAACTTTTTGAGTATAATAAACTATTTTTCGTTTGTCAATCCTATTTTCAAAAATTGTTGAAGTAATAAATTGTTGAAATAAGTAACCATTCAGCCCCCATTCGTAAGTTTATGAAAGCTGCCTTGGTTTGAATCGTTACAAACCTAAGCTTCCACGATCAGATATCTGCCATCCGGGAGGGCAAAAACTTCGCTTGCCTCCTCCAGATCCCTGAGTGACATTCCCTCGATATCAGCCCCCTGATCTTCGAAATAAGCTTTTACCTCTTTCAGATTCTTACAGACGCCCGCCATGCAGTCCTCTAAAAATTCCTCTGCCTCTTCCGGTGTCTCTGCGACCGGCTCCGGGAATAGCTGTTCCTGATGCGCCAGAAAATATTCTAAACATGTCTCATCATATTGCATTTTATTTGCTCCTCTCCTCATATGTGTTGTTGATAATTTCTAAATTTTAATTTAGGATATAAGAGAATTTAGAAATCATCCAATCTACTATTTCATGCAGTTTACCATAGATAGGGATCGATTCCAAGCTTTTGCAGCTCCTTATAAATGCGTGCAACCGGAAGTCCGACCACATTATTGTAATCACCTTCGATCCCTTCAATATAAATGGCACATTTTCCCTGAATCCCATAGGCACCGGCTTTATCCATCGGCTCTCCGGTCGCCACATAACGGTCGATCTCAGGTTCCGACAACGGCTTCATGGTAACTTCTGTTTTCTCGTAAAAGGTATGTGCGCCCACTCGTCCGTTTTTATCCAGAAACACAAACGTAACGCCTGTATACACGGCATGTTTTCTTCCCGACAGAAGTGTGAGCATCCGCTTTGCATCGGCTTCATCTTTTGGCTTTCCAAGGATGGTATCATCACATGCAACGACGGTGTCTGCCCCGATCACTAAGATATCCTGCGGTGTCATCAGTTCCCCATGTCCGCTCTCATATGTTTTTACCATTGCTGCGACCTCTGTCGCTTTCTGCTCGGAAAGCTCCATCACAACCTCCTCCGGCGCGCTTTTCGAGATAACTTCCTCCCCTTTCGCCGGGCAGATTTCAAATTCCAGTCCGATCTGTTCTAACAATTCTTTTCTTCTCGGCGATGCCGAGGCAAGTATGATCTGTCCCATAAATTTCCTCACTTAACCGTTTACTTTATCTTGACAAGACACCGTTTTTTGAAAAATGAAATGCCATAGCATAGAATCTGATCATAATCATCTTCATACTCCTTTGCATACAGACGTTCATCTATCTGTTGCAACGCAGTATTACATGTACTTTCCAGTTTTTCCTGATTTTTCGTGTATTTTGCTTCAAAAATCGCAACACGTCCATTAACCGGATCATATACGACCACATCACTACGCCCTTCGCCATGCTCCTTATTCGAATCCACCATATATCCGGCACCTGTAAAGATTCCTGCAAGAAACGCATGATAAAAATCCTCTTTATAATCGTGATAACTGATTGTGCGTCGTAAAAGAATATTCATTTCTTTTGTCAGATTCACACTGTCACCATTCCACACTGCATCAAACAATAAAGTCCGATTCCATTTTCTGGTACTGTCATCAAACCACTGTATAACCGTCGTTTCAAATATATCCCTGATTTCTTCATTCGGTATCATAAGTGCAATCGCACCGTCAGGCAGCACCTCATCCGTTTGTTCATTCCGCGCTTTTGTGAGGTATCCTGTCAGATACAGCATACTCCACAGGTTATCCTCCGAAGAATGTAAATAATCGTAAGTCAGATTTTCATCCACACGCTGAACAATTGTTTCTCCAGCCATTAAATTTTCCAGCTTCTTCGTGATGCTGCTTCCTGAATGATCGATAAAAGAACGAATAATTGCATTATCGCTGGTATTTTTCCAATAACTGACCGGCTTAGCCTGTGGATTGTGCTGCAGCTCCAGCAGATAATTCATCACATCCCACGGACAATAAACATCAAAGTCACCAAAGTGATATCCGTCATACCATTTTCGGATATTTTCCGCCTGATCTTCTGTCTCTGCATCTGCTAAAATCTGATCCACCTCGCTCTGGACAAAGCCAAAGTATTCATTCAGGCGTGAATCTGTGATAGTGTCAGACACAAAATTATTGGTTCCTGTAAAAATACTTTCTTTAGCAATTTTCAGACATCCTGTGACAACAGCAAAACAAAGTGCCTGATTATCTTTCAAAGCCTGCAATAGTCCTTTCATGACATCTAACATCTCGTTGTAGTAACCATGCGCATTTGCCTTTGCAACCGGAACATCATACTCATCTATCAAAAGTACTACTGCCTTACCATAATGCTGCTGCATCATAGTCGTCAAAAGAACAAGACTGCTTTTCACTTCTTTTTCCGAACCACATCCATGCGCAATATTTGTAAACGTTTTCTTTTGAAACTCCGTTACATGACTGTCTTCAAGCAGATAAAGATGTTTGTTATACAGATCGGCAAACACCATTGTCAGCATATCGTATGCACTTGTAAAGTTCAGACCATCCACCTGCCGGAATGATACGGAAACCGTCGGACATTGATTCATCCACTTGCTGCATAATTCACTCTGGCGTGCAATCTCAAGACCTTCAAATAGTTTCCGACTGTTTTTTCGAATATCAAAAAAGCTTTCTAGCATACTCATTCCGAGTGTTTTTCCAAATCGACGTGGTCGGGTGATCAACGTCACTTCTGCTTCTGTTTTGAGAAGTTCCTCGATCAGACCAGTTTTATCAACATAATAAAATCCATTATTGCGGATTTTTTCAAAATTAGAAATACCAACCGGGATGTTTAAGGCTTTCATTTTTGCGACTCCTTCCTCCGTTCTCATGATTTCTATGATACCATGAATCACTTATGCACACAAGAAAATATCGTCTGATTGCTCTATACGATCGCTCTATACGAAAATCACCGGAATCATTAAGACTCCAGTGATCTTCGTGCATACATTTATTCAATTGAAATCAGCTTTTCTAACCGGAACGAGTAGATCAGAATCTCCTTCACCTTCAGTTTCCGTGTGGCAAAAACCCGCTCCAACGCATCCGCATAAAGCTTTAACTGTGTTGCATAACGGTCAATCAGCTCCTGCGCAGTATCCACACGATCTGTCTTGTAATCCAGGACTATGATTCCGTCATCCTCAATCCAGAAAACATCAATGATTCCCTGAATTAAAGTTAAATCTTCCTCATGCATATGATTTTCCCGCGACACATTTTCTAACACAATTTCCTGTTGTGCATTTTCAGTCTGCACCTCATTTTCTATCATCTGCGCACCTGCTCCGAAACCATAATTTTCCAGTTCTTCTTCCGTAAATCCCATGACAAATGGTTTCTCACGGTAAAGCGCTCCCATGCGCTGTGCGAGAGCCATCCGCTTTCCTGTTTCCGAGGAAACAAAATCTGCCACAATCCGCTCTTTCACAAGTGTGCGCATATCCGCAGTGATCTTCTCCTCTTTTTCCATAGCGTCCATCTGTTCCTGTACGCTTTTTTCTGAAGTAAAATCATAGCACTCCATGACACGGTGCACCGCAGTACCACGTAACGCTCCACGGTTTACCTGCACTCCCTGACCGCTTACATTCTGATCTGGCGTGATTTTCTCCTGCCTTTGTATAAAGAGAGGAATCGTTGGCGTCACAGGTTCTTCCAAAAATGCCGGAATGGTCTCCTCCTGCTCCGCCTCAAATTTCTCACGCATTGCACGGTGCTTTAATTCGGATACGGAATATTTGTTTTTCCGCAAAATGTCTGTCTGATAGGGATAACGCTGCGAAAACCGCTGTTTTAACTGTCCAACCAGCTGTGTGTCCGCCGCTTCAATCTCTTCGATCCGCTCTGTCAGATCTTCATTTTGCTCTAACTGGTTTTCCACTTCGTCTAAGACAAGCTCTGCCGCTCCCACGATCCGGACCGGGTATTTGTCCCCATAGGAAAGCACTGCCGGAAGTATCCAGTCCAGATAACCGGAAGCCCCTTCTCTTGTAAGGTAGGAAAGCGGTCTGTCTGCTGCTTTCGAAAGATTCGCCTGCTGTCTGTAAAATTCCACTTTTTCGGCTGCATCTTTTAAGGTTCCGGTGAGAATGAGCTTTTCTTTTGCACGGGTTAAGGCAACGTAAAGTACACGAAGTTCCTCGCCGAGATTTTCCAGCTCGATCTGCTTTGCAATCGCCTTCTTTGCGATAGTCGGTGATTTGATACGCTTTTTTCCGTCCATGTAGTCAAGACCGATGCCGAGTTCCGGGTGAAGCACCATTTTGCTCCGTGTGTCCTGCTTATTGAAATTTTTGCCCATTCCGCTCACGATCACAATCGGAAACTCAAGACCTTTGCTCTTATGGATACTCATGATCCGGACAACGTCCTCGTTCTCCCCGACCATGTCTGCCTCACCGAAATCCACATCATATTTTTGCAGCTCATCGATATAACGCACAAAATGAAACAGTCCTTTGTAACTCGTCTTTTCGTAGGCTGCGGCTTTTTCCAAAAGCATGTTTAAATTCGCTGTTCTTCTGCTTCCTGCCGGCATTGCCGCCACATAATGACCGTATCCGGTCTCGCGCAGGATGATCTCGATCAGCTCATGGATCGGAGTGTCCGGGACGAGCTGCCGTAATTGCCTGTATTTTTTGTAAAATTTGAGCAATTTCCGGTGAGCGGTTGTCTCTATATGATTTTCTGTTTTCTCATCCGCGTTTCTTCCCTGCTTCTGATCTGCCTCTGAATCTGCCTCTGAATCTGAAATTTCTTTTTGCCCGTCCTCTTCATAAAGTCCTTCTGCCAGTTCGAGCACCGCTTCATGAAAAGGCACACTGCCATCTTCAAGCCTTAACACCGCAAGCTCCTCATCAGTAAGCCCTGCCATCGGCGAGCGGAGTACTGCCGCCATCGGGATATCCTGCCTTGGGTTATCCAAAAGCCTCAGCATGGACAGCACCGTCTGTACTTCCACCGTGGAAAAATATCCGGTCGAAGAAACCGTGTGCGCCGGGATCCCATTTCCGTTCAGCACTTCCACAAGGGAATCCGCCCAGCCGGACAGGCTGCGGAGCAAAATTACAATATCGGAGTAACGTGCCGCCCGAAGTTCTCCGGTCGCCTTATCGGTGACAGGCTGCGTTTTCATCAGGTGTCTGATCTCCTCCGCCACAATTTTTGCTTCTAATGTCTTCTTATCGGAAAGTTCGGTGTCCTCCAATAATTCGTCATTGCTGTCCGCAAGTAAAATCTCAGGTGTAAATCCATTTATCTGTTTCCCAGAAACTTTTTCATCTTCTGCTGCTTTTTCTCCAACAGGATTTTCCTGCACTGGCATTGCCGGATAGCTTGCCCCCGGATACAGTGCAGCCTCCGCGTCATACTCCACATTTCCAAGACTCCGCGCCATAATTTTATAAAAAATATCGTTTGTGCAGGTTAAGACTTCCTCTCTGCTCCGGAAGTTTTTGTGCAGGTCAATACGCTGCGTGGTGCTCTCTTCCAGCGAATAGGAATCGTATTTTTTCATGAAAAGTTCCGGTCTTGCGAGACGGAACCGGTAAATACTCTGCTTTACATCCCCGACCATGAAAATATTATTTTCCCCACGCTCCTCTCTGGAAATGGAGCGAAGCAGTGTCTCCTGCACTTCGTTGCTATCCTGATACTCGTCGATCATGATTTCCTCAAAGGTATCCCGGAACTCTTCCGCAGTCTTTTTCGCTTTTTCTGTCTCCTCATCTACAAGGATCTGCAGTGCAAAGTGTTCCACGTCATGAAAATCCACCAGATTTTTCCGGCGTTTTGCAGCTGCGAACTCATCTGCAAACTGTTTTGTGAGGCGGACAACTTCTTCTAACATCGGCTCCGTGCGCTCTAACTGCTCTATCATCATCTCCGGCGAACAGAAAAAATATTGTTTACATAACTTCTTTACTACATCCTTCGCCTGCTCCCTGAGACTTTTTACCAGCTCTAATTTATCGGGATCTCCCTCAAAACCTCTGCTGCTCGCAAGTCTGTCGTATTTGATATCGGAAAGCGCCCCGGACAGTTCACAGAAAGATGTTAGTTTTGACAAACTCTCATATTTTTCCAGATCGCTGCGCACCGCTTTCTCATACATATCCGGTCCGTCATCCTGCTGTGTGACCGCAAGCGCCTGCTTTAGGAGCTGTTCGCAGTCTTTTAAGACAAAGCGGATGTTTTGCGTGAGCGGAGCAAGCCATTCTGCACGGTCTAACTCCTCCCTGTTTTCGATGCGGTAGATTCCCACAAAGGAATCCAGCCATTTTTCCGGCCACGGATAACTTCTGGAAAACTCATATAACTGGAGGATCATCTCATTTAATGCTGCATCCGTCCGCCCCGATGCATAGCCCTCCACAAAATTGGAAAATGCTTCCGAAGGCTCTTCATAGTTTTGCTCTAAAACTTTGCCAAGAACATCCTCGCGCAGTAATTTTAACTCACCCTCATCCCCGATACGGAAATTCGGTTCCAGATCGATCTCATGAAAATGATTGCGCACCACATACAGACAGAAGCTGTCGATGGTCGTGATCTGTGCATTGTGAATCAAGGTCAGCTGCCTTAACAGATGCTCATTCCCCGGCTGTTCGTCTAACGCTTTCTCAATCGCATTTCCGATCCGCTCCCGCATCTCTGCCGCTGCCGCATTGGTAAACGTCACGATCAGCAGATGGTCAATGTCGACCGGATGATTTTTGTCTGTTATGATTTTCACGATCCGCTCTACTAAAACAGCGGTCTTTCCAGAACCTGCTGCCGCAGATACCAATATATTTCGATTTCTTAAGTCAATGACCTGCTGCTGCTCTGTGGTCCATGAAACTCCCATATTTCTCACTCCTGTTATTTACTGTTCCTGCTTTTCGTTTTCCATACGCTTTAATATCTCGTCCGCGCTGTCAAATTTTTCCAGTTTATGATAGGAATAACCCGGCATCCGGGTGTCAAAACCGCAGACGGTATGGTATGGACAGTAATCACAGCCACTTTTTCCGTCCAGCGAGTATGGATGAATCGAAATATCTCCGGCAAAGATTTTTTTCCCGGTCTCTTTGATTTTCTCCTGTACATAATCAGACATCACAGAAAAATCGTAGGTGCTGGCAGCCTTAGAAGTTGCTTTTAAGCTTCCATCCGCCTTTTTTCCGATTGGAATGACCGAAGAATTTCCGGCAAAATCTGAATCCATCGCCTCATAGATTTCCGGATCATCGTTCACCAGACCATTTAATTTTAACTGCTCCAAAACGCTGTTTCGTATTTCTGCCTCTGTCTCATTTCCAAGTCCGTCTACTATCGGATTTTGAATGTGATAGTAGAAAATACCCGCCGGTTCCGCTTTTTTGCCCGGATGGCGTTTTTCCTCTAATTCCAATGCCGCATTCATATAGACCACAAGCTGTAATTGCAGTCCGTGATACAGATTGACGAGTGAAAAACTCGTGTTTCCCGATTTATAATCAATAATCTTCACATAAACTTTATCCGACGTCTCGTAAGTGTCCACACGGTCAATCCTGCCGAACAGGTTCATTTTTTCCTCATCACTCAGCTGAAAACGGATGGCGTCCAATTTATCTGCCCGCGAAAAGGACACCTCAAAATCACTCGGCACAAATTTTCCCTTCTGGATCTGGGTGGTAAGTGCCCACACCGTGCGCTTGATGGTCTGGCGCATCCGACCGGTCAGGTAACGGTTTCTCACGTTCTCAAACGCTCCGGCATTTTTGCACCCGGCAATCGCGTCATTCATGCTCTCCTCTATAAATGTCTCCTGCACATCCTCCGGGATGTCAAACCAGGTGTACTCTGATTTTTCCACACGTCTGGAAAAATGTTCAAGCGCATCATGGTAAATATTTCCCATGTCCACGCTTGCAAACTCTAAAAGCTGACGCTCCTTTAGGCGTAAACCGTAATTCAGATAATGCGCGTAGGCACACGCCGCAAAACGCTCCAGTCTTGTGACGCTGTTCTCCAACACGGTTCCATAAAGTGCCTGCGTCACTGCGTGGCTGATTGGCTCATCGCTGTGCACTTCGTAGGCAGTTTTTAAAAGTTTTTCCGTTTCCGGCTTCCACTCGGAATCTGTGAGGTAGAATTTTGAGAGAGCATTCCATAATTTTCTTTTTTCTACCTGAGAAAAATCAGATGCCCTGTCATCATCCTGCAGTCCCTCCAGGAAAAACGCCATGCTGCTCTTCGGCGTCATGATGCAGTCCGCAGAAGTTGTCTCCTCGATTTCCTCCACCGTTTTCTCCGGGAACATTTTCAAGAGCGTTCCAACAAAATACGACCTTCTAAGTGCTTTTCCGTCCGCATTCACTTTTGAAAAAGTCACATATAAAAAATCAGATGGCTTCGTCACATTCAGATATAGATAAAAGCGTTGGATGAACACTTTTTCACGCGCACCCGGTGCAAGTTCCAGATGACATGCCACCATTTTCTCACGTTCAAACTGCGAGATGATACCTCCGGCATTGCCCGCTTTCGGCACAACACCGTCATTGACACCGATGAAAAATAAGATTTTGATATGGTTCAATCTGGTTCGCTCGATGTCACCGATCGTCACTTTATCATTTCCCGGCGGGATCACGCCGACTCTTGCAGCCTCAAATCCGGCGTCTAAAATATCCGCATACTCTTTGACCGGAAGCACTTCGCCTCCCAGGAAGTCCACAACCTTATCAAACAGATCCATGACAATTTTGTAAATCTGGGCGTACTCTTTCGCCTTGACCTGATTGCCCTGCCGTTCAAATTCCAGTTCTTTTTGTTTTAATTTTTGTTCTATTTCTAATTTTTCAATTAATTCATACAACACAGTGGTCTCGTCACGCACAGTCTTTCCCTGTGTGAACGCTTCCGATAACGGTGCAAAGAGATCATAAATCTTTGCCCGCACTTCATTCATTTCTGTGAGGTTCTCTTTTTCGGTATCATCGAACACAAACGTCCACTGTTTTTCCCATTTTTTTCTGCCACGTATCCCTTTGGCAAGCACATAGTTTTCCAGCAGATCGATCTGCTGCTCTGTGATATCGGTCAGACCGCAGCGCAGAAAACGGAACACGCTCTCATAAGAGAAATCAAGTTCCACCACCTCAAGCACCGCACGGATAAACTCGATAAAAGGATGAAACAGAATGGTTCTCGTCTGGTCGAGAAAGTACGGAATATCATACGCTGCAAAAATCTCATCCACATAGTTGTCGTAAAGACTGACATCCCCGGTCACCACTGCGATATCCTTATAACAGTACTGTTTCTCACGCACAAATTTCGTGATCTCACGCGCCACAAAGTGAAGCTCTTCCCTCGGATTTTTAAGGCTCACGATCCGCAGTTCATCCTCCTTCTGCCGCCATTTATGATAATACGGTCGAAACAGATTCTGCTCCATGAAGTACAGGGATGGAGCATTTTTATATCTGTGATTTTTTCCATCGGATAACACAACAGGCTCCTCCACCGTGACATGAAGTTCCTCTGCCATTTTCATCAGAACCGAAACCGTCTTTTTACTCATGGAAAAAAGTTCCTGCTCGCCCCTACAATGGTAAAAATCCTCGCCTGCATCCATCGTCACGGAGACAATGATACGCTCTGATAACACTAAAAGTTTTCTAAGAAGCTGATTCTGTATCGGTGTAAAACCGGTAAATTCGTCAAACACAATCACGCTGTCTTTTATAATATTCGAATCCTCTGCGGCATCGCACAATAGCGATAACACTTCCTCAGAGGTGATATACTGCCCTTGCAGATATTCAGAAAAACTGTGATACATGACCGAGATATCCTGCATTTTCAGGCGCAATGTCTCCCCGACATCCTCCGTCTCCAAAAATGTATCCAATTTTTCTGGTGACACGTTATACTGCGTCAGCTCGGAAATGAGGGATTTCACCTCACTGATGTACCCCATCCGGTTTAAGTTACCGCCCAGCACACTTAAGTTTTTCTTCTGCTCCCCTGCAAGCTTGCGGAGCACCAGATTCTTTCCGGTCTCCTCCAACACGCGCAGGTTCTGTTTCCCAAGCTCGTCAAACACACGGTATGCAAGGCGCGCAAAACTTAACACATCCACGTTCATGATAGCATGTGACTTTTCAAGCCGCACAAGCTCGCGCTGTGTCTGCATGGTGAACTGCTCCGGCACAAGCACCAGATAATTTTTCTCCGGATGCTCTGCCGCCTCTTTTAGTATGTTCCTATATAAATAGGATGATTTTCCACTTCCTGAATTTCCGAAAATAAATTGCAGCGACATGTTTTTCCCTAACTTTTTTCAAATTCTAATTTTCGTTTTCTGTTCCTTTTCATAGTACATCATTCTATCTTTTTTGACTAGAATAAAGTTCCCGGCTTATGATGTTTTCCATCAGAAAATTTCTCCAAAAGAATGGAACAAAAAAGCTGCCATACAATCCGGGAATTTCTCCTTTCAGTACGACAGCCAGCCGTAATCACTGATCTCTATTTCTGTGCTTTTGTCTTTTTCTTCCGGTAACCATTGATGTCATATTTTCTTTCATACTCATCAAAGTATGCCATGTAAGTGTCATTCTTTAACTCGCGGACACTCTTTAAATACTCATGGGTATCAAAGTCTGCTGCCTCAAGCTCGATCATGGCAACTGCGATGTTCGAGCAGTGTGCTGCGATTCGTTCCAGGTTCGTCAGCAGATCATTAAACGCAAATCCCTGCTTCATCTCGCATTTTCCGGTGCGGAGTCTTGCGATATGACGCAGTTTCAGTTCATCACAGAGGATACCGATCAGTTCGCGGAGTGGTTCTACTTTTGCCGCCATCTCAAGGTCGTCCGCACAGAATGCATCCACCGCAAGACTGACACACTCTTTTACTGCATTCTCCAGCACATCCAGCTCATACTGTGCCTCATCCGAAAATGCAATTTTCTTCTCGTTCAGCTCCGCCGCAACCTCTGAGATATTCACCGCATGGTCGCCCAGACGTTCGAAATCACTCACTGTATGCAAAAACTTGGATACCTGCTTCGCCTGGCTTCCATTCATCTCATGCGTGGACATCTGCATCAGATAGGTTCCCAGCTTATCCTCATATTTATCGATCAGCGTTTCCTTTTCCTGTACCTTATTAAACTTTTCTGTCGAATACACAAGGAACAGGCTTAACGCGCGTAAAATATTCTTTCTTGCCTTCTTTGCCATGCCGTTCATCGCAAGATGGCTCTGTGTGATCGCAAGATCCGGGTAAGCAAGGAAACGCTCCTCGAGCAGATCGAAGTCTGCCTGATCCTCCTCGTCCTCCGGCGAATCTTTTACAACAAGATAAACAATTTTTTCAATCCATTTGATAAATGGAAGAAGTACTAAAATCGTTGCCGCACGGAAAACCGTGTTTAACAGTGCGATCAGTACCGGGCTCATGGTGGCATTCATAAATGGAAAATGCACCACTGCATTGACAGAATAGAATACAATTGACCAGAACAGCATGCCGAACAGATCGTTAAACAGATAGATCAGGGCTGTTCTCTTACCATTTTTGTTCGTTCCGATCGAGGAGAGCAGAACCGGACAGGCTGCGCCGACACCGATACCCATGGTAATAGGAAGCGCCGCTGCAAAAGTGATCGTTCCACTCATGGACAACGCCTGAAGAATACCGACTGAGGCAGATGCACTCTGCAATACCGCTGTAAATAAAATACCTGCCAGTATACCTGCCGCCGGATTCTTAAACATTGTCAATACATTCACAAAATGCTCGTTATCTTTTAATGGTGCAACTGCCCCACTCATGGTCTGCATCCCCACCATCAGGATGGAGAACCCAAGCATAATGTCACCGACATTTTTAAAGCCGGATTTTTTTACAAACATTTTAAAGATAATACCAATGATCGCCACGATCGCTGAGATAGTCGCCGTGGACAGCAGCTGTGCAATCCCGTTCGAACCGTCAATGTACGACAGACACAAAATCCAGCCTGTCACACTCGTTCCGATGTTGGCTCCCATGATGATACCGATCGCCTGCGCAACCTTCATCATTCCGGAATTTACGAAGCCGACAACCATAACAGTCGTTGCGGAGGAGGACTGGATGATCGCTGTCACAGCAGTTCCAAGCAGCACTCCTTTCAACGGTGTGTTCGTCAGCTTATAAAGAACCAGCTCCAGCTTATTACCCGCTACTTTCTTCAGTCCGTCCCCCATCAGGGACATACCAAAAAGGAACAGTGCCACTCCGCTGAGCAGCGATAAAATAATAGTAAATGTTGTCATTTGTACTCCTAACCACGTTATACATCCTAACGTATCCCTGTCTGCAATTTTATTTACAAACTTTTTACATGATTTTTACATTTAACCGACATTTCTTATTATACTGTACCTCATGGCAAAATCACAATCATTTTATTTCTATTTTAAAATTTTTTACATTTCGCCTAGGAAAATACCGTTTTCAGACAAAATTATTATCACTTTTTTATCTATTCTCATTTAGTGAGAGCAGATTCAGCCTTTTTTGTCTGCACCTCTCCGCTCAATCCCTGTTTTCTTATAGTATTCTGCCTTATCCTCATACATGCGCTTCTCAGCTTCCTGCAGAAGTTCATCCAGATGTGTGTCCGCCCTGTCCTGCCAGATCACTCCCACTGCGATATTTACGTCCTTCTCAGCTGTCAGACACTCTAACTGCCTTATGCGTTCCGCCAACGTGTCCTGATCGATCTGCGCGCACAATACAAGCAGCTCATCTCCCCCGATACGGAATACGCCGTAATCGCCAAACACTTGCTCCAGACATGCACCGGCTCTAAGGATCAGGTCATCCCCTGCCTTATGTCCCAGTGTGTCATTCACACCCTTTAAACCAGTAACGTCACAATAAACTACGCCAACGCTCTGCTCCGGATCGATCTGTCTCACATACTTTTCCATCGCAAAGCGGTTTCCAAGCTGAGTCAGCGCATCCTTATAGCTTAGATCTTCCAGACGCCTCATCAGATTCCTGCGTCTGATGCAGGACTTGAGAAAAGAACCCATGATCTGAAGCATATCCGACGTATATTCCAATGAAAATGCCGGCGGATTGTCAACTCCGTAAAAAGCAATGACTTTTTCCGCATCATAAATTGGCATGGCAACAATGGAATGGATCTTCTGCCGCTTCAGATTTTCATATTGAAACGGATCGCTCAGGCGCATCTCCTCAATATCCGGTATCTGGACATATTTTCCCTCCTCAAAAATGTGATACCAGTTCTCACAGATCTCCGGCGGAAGATTCTGGAGATTGTCGATCTCCGGTGGCACTCCCGGCGCCGTCCATTCATATGTATTATCATCCCTGCCATCTCTGTTCTTCTCAAAAATATATGTTCTCTCTCCATCTAATGCCTTTCCTATATATTCCAGAATGATGTCCAGCGATTTATCCGCAGAAGATGTTCCAAGGGCAAGACGCAGTCCCTCATTAACGATTTTTTCCAGTTTTTCGTAGCGGCGTACCACATTTTTCTGATGTTCCTGAGAACTTATATTCAGAGCAATCTCTATTCTATATCGTCTGCCATTGTCCTCCACAACAGTATCCTTAATTTTAAAGTATTTATTTAAAAGCGGGTTAAAATACCGCCACTCCTTAAACTGTCCCTCCTGCAGTTCATCATTATTGCAGATCGTACAGGGCAGGCTTGAATTCTGAAGCAATTCATAACATTTTTTGCCGGCAAGTTCTTCTTTTGAATGTATCCCATAAGTATCTCTCATCTTTTTATTCATATAAACCAGTTCATGGGTATCCGCATCTGCAACATATACATATTCATTCATATTTTCAAAAAAATTCCAGATTCTTTCCATACCATTCCCCATTTCGTGCTTTTTTATAAAAACAATATTCTCATTCCTGACAAGCCTGAATACAAACTTATTATCTATTATAACTCAAAATTCGACAATATACAGTATATTTTTTCATTTAACCAGAAAAAGGAAGTATGAAAAATAAAAAATCATTTTTCACACCCCCTTTTCTCATTCAGGGCGACAGAAAGGAACCCAAAACATTCATTTTATTGATTTATCCAAGGATCTCTGCTAAATCTGCTTCCGGTGTCGTAATCGGTGCAATGCCGTAATTTTCTACCAGATAATTTAAAATATTCGGTGAGATAAATGCCGGCAGTGTCGGTCCGAGTTTTATATTTTTGATACCAAGGTGGAGCAGTGTCAGTAAAATACAGACTGCTTTCTGCTCATACCAGGAAAGAACCATGGAAAGCGGCAGTTCATTGACTCCACATTCAAATGCCTCGGCAAGTGCTACTGCAACACGGATCGCACTGTAAGCATCGTTACACTGTCCCATATCAAGGATTCTTGGCAATCCGCCGATCGTTCCAAGATCAAGATCGTTAAAGCGGTATTTTCCACATGCAAGTGTTAAGATCATGGTATCCTTTGGCGTCTGTTTTACAAACTCTGTATAATAATTTCTTCCCACACGGGCGCCATCACAGCCTCCTACCAGGAAGAAATGGCGGATATCACCGGATTTTACGGCTGCGATCACCTGATCTGCCACGCCGAGTACCGTTCCGTGTCCAAATCCTGTCATAACCTTTGTTCCACCGTTGATTCCGGTAAATGCAGTATCCTCTTTGTAACCGCCAAGCTCTAACGCTTTTTTGATGACCGGTGTAAAATCCTTATCCTCTCCAATGTGAACCATTTCAGGATAAGATACTACCTCCGTTGTAAACACGCGGTCCGCATAACTCTCTTTGACCGGCATCAGACAGTTTGTCGTATAAAGAACCGGTGCAGGGATATTTGCAAACTCCTTCTGCTGATTCTGCCATGCAGTACCAAAGTTGCCTTTTAAATGTGGGTATTTCTTTAATTCCGGGTAGGCATGTGCCGGCAGCATCTCGCCGTGGGTATAAATGTTGATTCCCTTATCTTTTGTCTGCTCTAACAACAGTTTTAAGTCATAAAGGTCATGACCGGTAATGACGATAAACGGTCCCTTTTCCACCATCAGAGGAACTTCCGTCGGTACCGGGGTTCCAAAAGTTTCTGTGTTGGCACGGTCTAACATTTCCATGCAGGTAAGGTTTACTTTTCCTGTCTCAAGCACGAGTGGAAGCAGATCTTCCATCTCGAAATCTTCTCCGACTGCAAATAATGCACGGTAGAAAAAGTCGTTTACTTTCTCATTTGTATAGCCGAGTACCATGGCATGATAAGCGTATGCTGCCATACCGCGGATTCCGAATAAGATCAGGGATTTTAAGGAACGGATATCCTCATCTGCCTCCCACATCCGCTTCATATCATAATCGCTGGTATTGCCGCACGGTGACATGCAGGCTGCACATCCCGGCACCACTCTTCCTTTTTCTTCCCGGACACGGGCGATCATCTCACGCAGTGTCTCATCATTAAAATTCACATTCGTGATCGTTGTGAATAAACCTTCTATTATAATGCGGTCTGTCTGCTCTGTCTTTGGATTATTCATGCAGGCATGTGCAAGTCCCACAAGTGCTCCTGTCAGTTCATCCTGTAAATCCGCTGTCACGCTTTTCTTTCCACACACGCCGGCTGCCCCTGTACATCCACTGCATCCCGCTGTCTGCTCACACTGAAAACAAAACATATGATTCTCCCTTCTACTATCCTTCTTTTTAATCTAAAATTTTTCCGTCAATTGAGATCGTTACAACATTCCATGGAATGAATTTTCCACTGTTCTTTAATGCGGTCACTGCTGCATGTTCCAGTCCGCCACAGCAAGGCACTTCCATTCGAACGACCGTCACGCTCTTGATATCATTATTTCTGATGATCTCCGTCAGCTTCTCACTGTAATCCACGTCATCTAATTTCGGGCATCCGATCAGTGTCACTTTTCCACGGATAAAATCCTGGTGGAAACTGCCGTATGCGTATGCGGTACAGTCTGCCGCGATCAGAAGTTTTGCCCCGTCAAAATAAGGCGCATTGACCGGTGCAAGTTTGATCTGTACCGGCCACTGACGCAATTGGGAGATGACCGGTGAACCTGCATTCTGATTTTCTTCTGCAGGTTTTCTTTCAAGCTGGCGCATTCTTGAACCCGGGCATCCGCCAACCGGTGCCTGTCCCATCGCCTGCATTTTTTTCTTTTTATTTTCCTGTACGGCTGCCTCATCATAAGCTGCTGCCTCACGCTCGATAAA